>Ga0183100_1000029_pt1 | contig 256325 bp, 200 predicted proteins | sample Biomet2_FD_127789 | JGI IMG/M metagenome (GOLD analysis project Ga0183100, IMG submission 127789) | Microbial communities from bioreactor (seeded with anoxic lake sediment) at LBNL, California, USA - Biofuel metagenome 2 | ecosystem: Engineered > Bioreactor > Anaerobic > Unclassified ...
AAAAACATTAATCAACATTATGAAAATTAAATTTTTACTTATTTTATCATTTTTACCGTTTTTATTATTTGCCCAGTCAGGTTCCCAGAAGCACACAATAGCCGGGACTGTTGTGGACTCTGCAACGGGGCAAAAGCTGCCTTCGGTTAATGTTGTTGTATTTTCAAAAAATGACGACAAATTGATTTCGGGTACTGCTACAAACTTAGCAGGCAAATTTTCCATTAAGGATGTAAACAAAGACAGTGTTTACATAAAAGTAAGTTTGATAGGTTATAATACAATTAGAATTGATACTGTATTGTCACAGAAAACCACCACTTTCTCATCAATTAAAATTGGTGTTTCCAGCGTAGCAATGAATGAAATTGTAGTTAGCGGTAACAAGCCTATGGTGGAATTTCAGGCAGATAAAAATATAATTAATGTTGATAGAATACCCGGAGCAACCGGTTCGCTGGTTGACGCCCTTGCTAACTCCGGAATGGTTGACGTTGACCCCTCTTCAAAGAAAGTGAGCCTGAGAGGCCAAAGTCTTGAAATATGGATTGATGGAAAACCTTCAGCAATGGGAGATGTAATGTTATCATCATTGCCGGCAGAATCAGTGGAAAAAGTAGAGCTTATCACAAATCCATCAGCCAAAGACAATCCGGAAGGAAGTTCAGCCATCCTGAACATTATAACTAAAAAGGGATTATTAGATAATATTTCCGGCTCGGTATCCCTTAATACTTCAACCCAGAACAGCCATTACGGTTCTTTAAGGCTCGGCTACAAAACCGGTAAATTTAATGTTTATGGGGGAGTTTTCGGATACATCGGGGAGTTTAAAAGCGATAATACATCAAACAGCACATCTTATGAAAGTCTTTTAAACTACCTGCAGACAAGTAACGGAACGAATGAATATTTCGGCAATTCCCCTAATTTCAAAATCGGTTTGGATTATGACCCGACTGAATTTGACACATATTCCGTAACAGTAAATTATTCAAGAAACAGATACGACTACCGCACAAATTCAAATGGCGATATATATACCAAAACAAACACATTAAATTATTTTACAAAAAGCAAATACGGCTCATACAACTCAAACGATGAATTAAGATATACGGGCTACTATAAGAGGAAGTTCGACAAAAAGGGCCATGAAATTACACTGGATGCTTACTATTTAACATATTCCCGTTTTGCGGATGATTCTACTAATAACAACTTATCATATCTGGCAGGAGTACCTCAGCTTCAGATGACAAACAACGCCATTAACAATAAAACGGTAATTATTAAAACAGACTATACTAATCCATTAAGTTTTGGAACAATCGGCGCCGGCTACAACTACACCTACAGGTTCAGAGACAACAATTATACTTCTTTGAATTATGTTTACAACGGAAATATATGGGATGACAGCTTAAATTTAAGCAACTTCTTTAAATATAAAGAAAACATCCACGCTCTGTATTTTACATATTCACACCAGCTGGGAAATTTCGGATTCAAAGGCGGAATGAGAGCTGAAAAGGTATTTAATGAAGGCGATCAGGTTACTACCGGCGAAGTATTTAAAAGTGATTATATATCATATTATCCGACTCTAAACCTTTCGTATAAATTTTCAAATGACTTCCAGTTATATTTTAATTTGGGACGCAGGGTATCCAGGCCGATGATGGACTATATAAATCCTTTTAAGAAAGTAAATCATAACAGCGTTTCTCAGGGAAACCCAAACTTAGGGCCTACATATACAAATCTTTATGAATTAAAGCTCTCACAGTTAATTAATGTATATTATACTAATTCAAAAGGAAATCCAACATACGTACAGACTGTAAAAGACAGTATTACGACAAGCAATTTCATTAATCTGGCATCAACTAAGACATACGGTGCTGAATTAACACTTCCGTATTACAAGGGACAGTATTTCCCTATTGATATGCCTGACTTCATCAGTATGTTTTATGTTAAATACTCGTTTTACCGGCTGATAAGAAACGGTAATTACGCCACTGAAAATTTAAGTACTTCCAGAAACGTTTGGAATCTTAATGCAAACATTGGCTTTTCGATGTGGTGGGACTTGAAGTCTAATGTCTATTTTTACTTTATGCCAAAACAGAAAGATCAAAGAACAATTTCTTCATCGTATAATTATCTGTCTGCCAGCATAAGCAAATCTTTTATAGAAGGTAAATTGCAGATAAGCCTTTCACTGAGCAATATACTGAATAAAAGAAATTACGACAATGAGACATTCGGTTCCAATTATTACTCTTACAGTAATTTCCATACAAGTTACGGAAGAGGAGTTTCTTTATCATTTACATATACTTTCAATAATTTCACTGAAAAGCGTGAAAGACAAGTAGATGACGGAAGAGACAAATCACAGTCTCCTTCGAACTAATGTAAACATTTTTAAATGCTGCCCACACAACAGGGCAGCATTTTTCATCTCATTATTTCCTGTCTAAACCCAGCATCATATTATCACCGTTCGTGTAAATACTGTCATATAAGACATTAAATATTCTTATATTTAATAAATGGTTTTAAATTATACATAATTTCAGGAGATGAATAATGCCAAATAACTGTAATTATTTAAATGAGACCTTCGATATATCCAAAGAAGATTTGACATCCTCTTGGGACGAGGTCTGTTTATGGTCATCTTATTTTGGAGCAATATTACTGGATACGATTAAGTTTTTACCGATTGCCAATATCCTGGATATTGGATGCGGGACAGGTTTCCCTTTGCTGGAAATTGCCCAACGCTTTGGGGAACCATCTCATATTACAGGGATTGACCCTTGGGCAGAAGCTGTAAACAGACTTCATTATAAAGCCAAGGCAATGAATGTTAATAATTATGATATACTCGTTCAAAAAGCCGAAGAGCTTCCTTTTAAGAATGGCAATTTTGATATTATCGTATCTAATGTCGGGATTAACAACGTAGAGGATCCATCAAAAGTTATTTCAGAATGCAGCCGGGTATGCAAGCAGAAGGGGCAGTTGGTGATGACAACAAACCTGCCAGAGACAATGATTGAATTTTACAATGTCTTCAGAAATGTTCTTAACGCCAGTGGCCTAACAAAAGAGATATCTTTACTGGATAAGCATATCTCTGCTAAACGGATGACCCTTGATGAAAATGTAGCATTAATACAGTCAGGCGGGTTTATAATTAACAACATAAAAGCGGGTAGTTTTAAGTTAAGGTTTTTAAATGGAACGGCATTTTTAAATCACCATTTTATAAAACTGGCATTTCTTCCAAGTTGGAAAATTATTGTCCCCCCTGATCTGCTTGAAACAGTATTTAGTACTATTGAAAATAACTTGAACGAATTAGCTCTTAAAGATGGTGAATTAGCTTTAACTGTTCCCTATGCATGCTTTGATTGCATCAAGCCATAATATGGTAAAAATATTTAATTTTAGCGAGGATAGTATCTTGTGAATTTTTAAGTTATTAGGCTTTAAGTAAGGGAGATTCTCAGGCACAGCTCATATGGATATATTTTTAACTATCCTCCCCGATGGATTTTCTCCATGGGGAGGATACTAAAACATCAAACTATCATTAAACAAATTCTTTAAGTCTATCCAGCGCATAAAACACATCTTTTTGAGGAACTTCTATATTCAGTAATGTGCTGCCAATATCCTGTAAAAGGATAAAGTTGATTTTTTTGTTCTTTATTTTTTTATCGGCGTACATAGTCTCGTAAACATCTTCATTTTTTAATGTCAGAATATTTTTAGGGAGTTTTATTTTTGTAAGCAATTTTAAGAACAAATCTTTTTTTGCCGTCATAATAATGTCAAGCTTTTCAGCTAACAACAGAGAAGCAATAATGCCGGCTATAACAGATTCTCCGTGGGTAATTTTAAATTTCAGATTAGACTCAATACTATGGCCGAAAGTATGACCAAGGTTGAGTATCTTCCTAATGCCCTCTTCCTTCTCGTCCTGCTCAATAATTGAACACTTTAAAGATGCCCCTTTTATTATAACTTCTTCAAGTATCTCAATATCCTTATTAATTATATCGTTAAAATAGTTGTTAACCTTAATAAAGAGATTATAATCAGCAAGCATAGTATATTTTATAAGCTCTCCCATTCCGCTTATCATTTCTTTTTTAGGTAAAGAAGTAAGGAACTCAGGGTCTGTAATAACAATTTTGGGCTGATAGAATGTTCCGATAATATTTTTTTTGTTTTCGAAATTGATTCCATTTTTGCCGCCGATAGAGCTATCCAGGCAGGCAAGCAACGTAGTAGGCACAATAATTAAGGGAATACCCCTCATAAAAGAAGAAGCAGCAAATCCGGCTATATCGCCAAGCAGCCCGCCGCCAATTGCAACCATTAAAGTATCACGCCCAAAATGGCATTGCAGTAGTTCAGAGTAAATTCTATTTACTTCAACCATTGTTTTCTTTGTTTCATCGGATCTCATATAATGGAAATGAACTTCTTTTTCTGCGCCTTTAAAAGCTTTTTTTATTTTTTGAGAGTGAAATTTTTCAACATTCTTGTCAACTACTACAAAGATATTATAATTGATTTTAAGCTTTTTAATATAGTCCAAGATATTATCAAAAATACTTACACCAATATTAATGCTATAAGATCTGTCTTCAAGCTCTAAATTTATTTTTTTCATAAAAGACCTTTCTTAAGAGAGAGTAATGAAATGTTTTAACTGCGCAACTATTTTGTCTATCACGCCTCCAACCGAACCATTTGATGTTTCAATGCTTATTTTTGCTTTTAGGTAGTATTTTTCCCGTTCAGCCATCAACTCAGAAATTTTCACTTTTAATTTCTCGTCAAAGTTTTCTTCATCATCAATTAAAATTGCGGGACGGTCTCTTTTGTGCTGCAGGCGTTTGAATGCGACATCACTATTTGTTTTTAAATAAATAAGAATGCCGGTCTCATTAATAAATGAAAGATTTTCAGGATTAACAATTGTTCCTCCTCCAAGTGATATAATTTTTCTTTCATTAGTTGAAATCATTTTTAACACTTTGGTCTCCAACTGTCTGAAATATTCTTCGCCGCTTTGGTTGAATATCTCTTTAATCTTTTTATCTTCTAATCTTTCAATTTCTTTGTCCAGGTCAAAAAAATCCCAGCCTATTGTGTTAGCCAAGATGGGGCCTATCGTACTTTTTCCGGCGCCCATAAAACCTGTAAGATAAACTATTGTCTTATGCAATTATCTCATTTTTTTTTATTATTAACGTAAATATAGTTAATTAGTTATAAATAAGCACCCTATGGCATACATTCAGGCACGGAAACAGACAATAAATTATGCAGGATCACCTTTTTCAGCAATAAGACTTCTCAGTACTTTCAAATTTTCCAAATCCTCAAGACACTCTTTCCCTTTTGGGGTCTCTAATACTTTTGGGATTCTCCAAAGGCGCTTGTCATTCAAAATAAGTTTAAACCCATCCAAACCAATAAAACCTTTACCAATATGTTCGTGTCTGTCTACTCTGCTGCCCAAAGGTTTTTTTGAATCGTTTAAATGAAAATATTTAAGGTAAGGCAATCCGATAATTTTATCAAAATCATCTATGACTGTTTCATAAGTATCTTTTTTACTGATATCATATCCGGCAGCAAATGCATGGGCAGTATCAATGCAAACAGCAACTCTATTCTTATTCTCAACCAGATCAATAATGGATTTTAATTCCTCAAAGCTGTGCCCAATAGAAGTCCCCTGCCCGGCAGTAAGCTCAAGCATGCAACCGGCATATTTTGTTTTTATTATTGCTGTGTTTATTGCCTCTGCAATAATTTTGATGCCTTCATCCGCTCCTTGCCCTCCATGAGCCCCGGGATGGAAATTTAAATACTGTATGTCTAAAAGTTCACATCTCTCCAACTCTTCTATAAATGATAAAAGAGATTTTTTCCTTAGATCTGTGTCTTTTGCACAAAGATTAATCAGGTAACTGCTGTGTGCCAGCACTGATTTAATTTTACTTTGAGAGATTTTATTCTTATAAAGCTCAACTTCCTTGTCGCTGATAGGATTTGCCTGCCAGCGGTTATTGTTCTTTGTAAAAATCTGCATGGCAGTAAATCCAAGTTTTTCCGCCAGATCAACTGCTTTAGAAACTCCGCCCTGAGTTGAAGTATGGGCGCCTAATAATTGTTTAGTCATATTCTTTATTATTCAAAATTTTTAAAATTGATTCCTCAACTGAGATGGTGTTCACTCCTATTGATTGCAGTTTACTTGTATCCATCGAAACATCTTCAACAGCAGGGTAACCATGGATCTCAGACATTTTAACTTTTAGAAGTAGCCCTTCGTCTATTCCGGCAGCAGAACAAAGTTTGGTAAATAATTCATATCGTGAAAGCCGCTCTTTCCCTCCCATATTAAAAATTCCCGTAACATCAGACTCAAGTACTGAGGCAATTATTCCGGCAGCCTCACGCCCGGATAATGGAGTCCTGTACTGATCAGTAAATACTTTGACGGGAATGTTATTAATAAGTTTGTTATAAGATTGTGCAAAGAAGTTATTAGCCCCGCCTGTGCCAACTCCGAACATTAAAGCACATCTAAGTATAATAAAATTTTCAAAAGTATTTTGGATTTTTACTTCGCCCATAAGTTTTGTTTCTGAATAAAGAGATATCGGCATTAATTTTGCGTCCTCATTAAGCATTTGCCCTCTGTAACCGGCATAGACTAAGTCAGTAGAAAGAAAAATCAGTTTTGCTTTATGTAAATTGCAAAGCCGGGCAATATTTTCTGTAGCATTTACATTTACGTTATATACATACTTTGCAGGGTGCTTTGCAGTTTCAGCAGATGATGATATGCCGGCCGAATGAACGACGACATCGGGTTGAAACTCTCTAAATATATTTTCCAAAATAGTATTATCTGCAATATCCGCATATCTTGAGTTAAATAAATTAGAATTACCAGTTGAATTGTGGTGAAGGGAAAGGATGCGATGCTCTTTATTCAGCACCCAATTAAGAAAAGATCCTAAAAATCCACCACCGCCTGTAATCAGGACTTTCATTTTCCCTCACTTTTATTTGAGTAATTATTAATGGTATTTAACATAGTACTTATTACGGAAGACATATTTTCCCCAAGATAGTTTCCCTGGCAGCACCTGTTACAGAGGGTAAATTGCTTTTGTTTCCGCACAAAGTCTCATTAGCCAAAACTGCAAAGCATACAGCCTCTTTTGAATCAGCCGAGTATTTTTCATCCTCCAGAATTTTTATTTTGCAGAAGCTGCCAAAATGTTTTTTTAGGCCTTCAAAAATAAATTTATTTTTAGCTCCGCCGCCGCTTATAATCAACTCATCAAGAGCAAAGTTAATATTTATAAATTTCTCATAGCTAAAAGTTATGCAAAATACCGTATATTCAGTAATTGTTGCAATAATATCTTCAGGAGGTAAAGAGGCATACAGCGGCAGAATGTCCTTATAGAAAGATTCGGAATAATATTCTCTGCCGGTAGACTTTGGCGGGAATGCCTGTAAATATAAATCCCCGGCTATTAAGTCGGATAACATTGGATTATTAACATTGCCGGAAGCTGCTATAGAACCATCCTCATCAAACTCTTTGTCATAGTATTTTCTCATTAATAAATCAATCATCATATTACCGGGCCCTAAGTCAAAAGCTGAAACATCATCTTTAGTTCCACCCTTTTTTAGAATTGTAATATTGGAAATTCCTCCAATATTTAACAATGCAATGTTCTTGTCGGCAGATGAAAACATAATATAATCAAAATAAGGTATTAAGGGAGCCCCCTGCCCGTTTAGCGCAACATCACCCACTCTAAAATCTCCTATTACAGGTATGTTTAATAATTTTGCCAAAACTGACGGATCTCCAATTTGCAGCGTAGCAGCCACTTCATAGCCGAAATAGTTTTCTTTTACCGGTAAATGATGAATAGTCTGACCATGCGAACCTATTAAGTCAATTCGGTCCAAAGGGAAATTATTTTTTGCGCATAGTTCTTTTACAGCGTCAGCATAGATAAGAGCAACCAGGAAATTAAGTCTGCAAATATCCGTTACATTGCCGGAATTCAGATTTGAATTTTCAAGCAGTTTCTCTTTAAGTCCTTCAGGAAAAGGATAAGTAATGAACCCAAGCTGCTTAAAGAATGTAGAAAATCCCGTACCCGTAAGCTCAACCAATACGGCATCAACCCCATCTAATGAAGTACCTGACATAAGGCCCACAATATACTTAGGAGTCTTTTGCTTTATATTTACTAAATCTTCAATTACCATAAACTTAAATTAAAGTCCTGCTTTTATTACTGCAATATAATAATTGAATAAATAATAAATAAAGACAAATCCGATTATAGAATTGGAAAGCAAATCTATAGTATTGTTTCGTTACAGTGTGAAATATGAATTCCTATTTATTCTTGCTGAAATTTCTTAAATTAACAGATTAAAAAATTTTTGTTTCTATTTTACTAAATGATTTTATACAGATACATATTAAGACATCATGTAGCTCCGTTTTTGTTTTCTAACATAACCCTGATGTTTATTTTCCTGCTTCAGTTTATGATGAAATTTGCAGACCGGTTAATTGGCAAAGGTCTGGATACTTTTATCATTATAAAGCTAATTGCTTATAATTTAGCGTGGATGGTAGTGCTGGTAGTACCTATGGCATGCTTAGTATCTGCCCTTATGGCGTTTGGCACTATGAGCCAAAACAATGAAGTAACAATAATGCGCTCTTCCGGCATTAGTCTTTACAGAATGATGCTTGCACCTTTTTTGGCAAGTCTGTTAGTAGGATATGGGCTTGTAGTATTTAACAATGATGTTCTCCCCGATGCTAACCACCAGGCAAAGATCTTAATGCAGGATATTTCCAGACAGAAACCCACTCTATCACTTGAACCCGGCGTTTTCTCCCAGGAAGTAAATAATTATGCAATTCTTGTAAGAGATATTGACAAAAAAACCAATAAAATATTTGGCGTTACCATATATGACTATACCAACCCTAACAAAATAAACATTGTTACGGCTAAAAGAGGAAATATTTATTTTGCGGGTGATAAGACAAAATTGATAATGGATTTGGAAGAGGGCGAGATACACGAAACTGATGCTGCACAAGCCAACAATTACAGGAAATTAGTTTTTACAAGACATAGAATTGCAATGAATGCCGACCAGTTCTCCTTTCAAAGTTCAGGCAATGTTACACAAAGAAGCGAACGTGAACTAAGTGCGGCAAAGATGCAGATAATTGTTGACAGTTTGAATAAAGAAGTTAACCAGAATGTTCAGACCCTATATTCTGAGTCCGGCAAATATATGTATTCAGGCAAAAAAAGTAATTTTGGCAGTGCCCCTTTTAAACTGAGCAATATTGAGCTTATAAAATCAAGAGCAATTGATAAAATCAGGACAGCAAAAAATGTAATACTTTCCAATTTTCAAAGAATAGAATTCAGTAAAGAAGAAACAAATTCATATAAAGTTGAGGTTCACAAAAAATACTCAATCCCTGCTGCATGCATTATTTTTATATTAATAGGCGCACCTCTTGGGGTTATGGTTCGTAAAGGCGGTTTTGGAGTTGCGGCAAGCATCAGCTTATTTTTCTTTTTAATATACTGGGCTTTTCTTATTGGCGGTGAAAAACTTGCTGACCGGAATATAATTACCCCGTTTTGGGGAATGTGGGGAGCTAATGTAGTTCTGGGAATTATCGGAGTCTTTATTACATTCCGCAGTTCTCAAGAATCATTAACATTGGATTTCTCATTCTTTAAGAAATTAGTACCTAAATGGCTGCAAGACATCAATTCCGGTGGAAATGGCGATAGTGAAGAATAAATGAAGATAATAGATAGATACCTTATAAAGCAGTTCTTACAGACCATTCTTTTTGGGATAATGGCTTTAACATTAATATTTGTCGTAATAGACATGATGGAAAATCTGGATGATTTTATTGATAATAAAGTACCCCTCCTTAAGATTTTTTATTATTACATGGTTTTTTCACCTGAGATAATCAAATTAATTACCCCCATTTCTGTTCTTTTTGCCGCCCTGTTTACGGCCGGAAAATCTGCCAACTTAAGTGAGTTGACCGCAATAAAAGCAAGCGGCGTTAGCATGGCCAGATTTATGCTCCCCTTTATGGTTACAACAATATTTGTATGCATGTTCTCAATTTACTTTTCAGGCTATGTTGTACCTAAAGCGAATAAGACTAAAATAAACATTGAAGTGAATTTGCTTAGAAAAGGAGTGAACTTTAACGAAAACAACATTTTCTTTCAGGACTCACGTACAAGAATTATAAATATTAATTATTTTGACGAAGTGAATAGCACTGCCATGAGAGTATGTATTCAGGATTTTAATCCTGCTAATATTACCGAAATGCTTCAAAGAACAGACTGCCAGTCAATGCGTTATGATTCGCTAAAAAAAGTATGGATTGGGAATAGAGTTATCAGAAGAACTTTTATTGGAGACAGGCAGAAAGAAGATAATTTTGATGCAATCAGGCTGGATTCATTAAATTTTAAACCCAGTGACATAGCAGGGAAACAGCAGAAACCTGAGGAAATGAATCTAACAGAGTTAAAACACTATGCTGAAGTGCAGCAGAAATCCGGCAATGACCCTAAAAACATTTGGATAGAGTATTATTCCCGGTTTGCGTTTGCGACATCCAGTTTAGTTGTACTTCTTTTTGGTCTGCCGATATCAGCAAATAAACGCAAGGGTGGAATGGCTGCACAGGTAGGTTTGAACATATTAGTTACTTTTATTTATTTAGTATTTATGAAAATAAGCCAGGCTTTTGGCAAAAGCGGGTCTATAGATCCGGTATTGACCGCCTGGATGGCTAATATTGTTTTCTTCTTTGCAGCATTTATTAACCTGCCTAAGATGAGACAGTAAAAGCAGTAATTAGTGACCGGTAATCAGTAATTGGAAAATGAAAACACAAAAGCTGCATAAACAAATATTAATAGAACAAATTAGCCCAAGTACATAATGAAACTTTTACTTTCAACTTTCCAACTTCCCAACTTTCAACTTTAAAAACTTTATAACTTTCCAACTTCCCAAACTTCACAACTACTTTAAGAATACCATTTTCTTAACGTTTAAGTTCCCGCTGTTGTTAAGCACATAAATGTAAATGCCGCTGGAACACTTTACACTATGGTCATCAATACCGTTCCACGTAAATTGGTGCAGGCCCTTTTCCACTTTACCATTAAATAGTGTTTTTACCTTTTGGCCAAGTACATTATAAATTGTCAGTTCTATCGTCTGGGTATTATCTGCATAATACTCGATTTTGGTTTTTTCATTAAATGGATTAGGATAATTATTGCTTAATATATCTGAAACAATATTTTCTTTGCTTACTAAAGAAATATCATTACTGCTAAACATATACGCCCCTGATGAAGGAGCATTGTAAGAATTCTGGTCCCCGGTATTTTTATAAGTATAATAGAAATAAACTACGCTTCCGGCGGGAAAACCATACTGATAATAGTAATTATTCTGTTTATTTAGCTGGACAGAGGAATAACTTCTGCCTCTGTCCAACGAATAATTAAGTACAATGCTGTTTTCATCAACAATATCATTATTTAAAAAAGTTTTGCTGATAGTAACTTCATAATTTGCCGTAATATATACGGGGTAAGAAACTGCGTTTTCCGCAGAAACTATACCATAGCCGATATCATTATTCGGAGATGTGTAAATACTTGCTGTCTTTTGCAGAATGGCTCTTGCCTGAACATTAGTTATTCCAGGATAGACGGAAAACAGTAAAGCCGCACTGCTTGCAGCCAGAGGAGCAGCCAAAGAAGTACCATCCAGATAGTTATATCCGCTGAAAGTATACGCATATGCAGAATATACGTTAATTCCCTGTGCTGAGATATCAGGCTTAATTCTACCGTCATAGGAAGGGCCCCTGCTGCTGAAGCCGGCGACCAATCCATTAACATCCACAGCACCGATTCCGAGCGTGTTTATTCCATCAGCGGGTGCGGTAATATAATACCAGGAGGAATTACCCTCATTACCGGCGGCTGTAATTGTAAGTACACCTCTCTTAAATGCGAGCTCAGCTGCCTTGGTAACGATTGTGGATTTTCCATCCATATCTTTATAAGTATATGAGTAGGTGGAAGCGTCAAAATCCGAATAGCCGAGCGAACTTGTAGTAAGCTTTACCCCTTTTTGCTCCATCCATTCAAGAGCGGCAGCATAGTTATCTTCTTCAACGTGTGTTTCGCTACGGATATCCTCCGTCTTTGCCAGATAAAAAGAAGCGCCAAAAGCTCCTCCGATAAGAGTACTATCTTTATATCCGCCAATGGTAGAAAAAACCGCAGTACCGTGAGAAGATTGCGAAGAAGCATCACCGGACTGGTTTGCAGTTATGGAATCCTTAAAAACAAAATCATACTCACCCAAAACATCAGCATTAACTAATGATTCATGCCTTTTCCACTCAAATCCGCTATCCAAGATGCCCATGATTACGCCTTTACCGGTAACTCCTTTTTTATGGAGTTTGGGAATGCCCAACATTTGTAACTGAGTATAGGATTGCCCATAGTGAGGATCATCCGCAAGATTTTTTTGAAGGGATTTTACATTATCAATTTTTCTTTGTACAAATTTCTGTACAAGCCTCACGTTCCCAACAAAACTAAGCTTTATTATTTTATTATATTGTGCAGGTGTCAAGTAAGCAGAAACGGCATTAAACCAATCTAATTTATTTTCGATCTTAATACCCAGGCTGTCAAGAATATTTATATAATTTACACTTACAGGCAGATCCTCATAGGTAATAAAGTCATTACCCATACTCGCCCTGCGTCTTTCTACGCATTCTTTTGTCAAACTATTAAGAGCCTGATTATAGATTGAGCTTTCTTTGTTTAATGCAATTGATTTGTTTACTTCTTTATCCTTAAAGAAAATAAAATATTTAGACTGCCCGAAAGAGAAACCGACAGCTAAAACTACTATTATAATAATTATTCTTTTCATTTATAGTATTTGTTAGTTCTTAAAGCCGTTTTTTAGATAATTACCTACAGTAAAATAAATACCGGCATAACGCAATTGCAAGTAATTAATTTTTCTTATCTCATTATTAAAGTAATAAATAAACATTAAAAAAAGAAGTATCTGCTTATTTACAAGAACCTGACCTCCATCAGTAATTTTTCAATTACTTCCCCTCTTTAGGCATTATTTATTATTTTTTAAAATCCACTTTTAATAATACCCTGAAAATACTATTTTTGTTTTATCACTTTCATTAAGATAATATTTGTTTTATAAAGTTTTGTTGTTATATGGGTCTAATTGCGGGCATAGTTAATTCCGGCATGGGGACATGGTCTATTATTTATACTACTTATTTGTGCGAAACATTTTTTACTTATTCTAATTAAAATTTTTAATGTTTATTAAAGCATATATTTTGAAACGACTTCTGCTGATTATGCTATTATTAATTTCGTGTCAAATCCGCGCTCAAAGGTATTTTCAGAATGCGGGGGACACTAAAATTCCTTCACAAAAGATGTCAATGGGTGAACTTTCATTTATTATTGAAGATTCTTTGAGTGATGCATTCCTTTATGCTTCAAAAATCGGATTAAATAAGCAGAATACTGTTTTCTTTGCCCCAACTGCAACAAATTTACACCAGACCGAAAGAGTATGGGATCGCCAGGATTATGAGTACAGATTCATTACTGTTTCAACCCCTGCAGGTTTAATAATTGGGATAGGAGATTTCACATTGGGCTTTACAACCAGCACAAGACAAACAAAATATGTTTACCCTAAGCAAGATACAATAAGCCACTCTTATTCATTGAGCCATTATTACAATAAAGCCACCGAATATCAATGGTTTGCAGGATACACATATGGTAAATTGCAGTTAGGTGTTTCACGTTATAGTGATTACTTTGAAGATAATCAGACCCTATATAGTTTGCATAAATTGATCATAGGGGCAACTTATTCATTAAATACCAAGAGTACTCTTTCTTTTGACTACAGTTTCAGCCCATATTATTCAACTAATTACAGGCTTGAATTTAGCACTTTAATTGGCAAAGAAACTAAAATTGCTTTTATAGGTGAATCCATATACCAGAGCAATAGGTATTATTATAACTACTTGTGGAATTATACACTGGGCGGGGGCATTACCTCTAAATTCAGCAACTTTTTACTTGCCTGTGAAATATGCTATAAGCCTGAGGCTTGGGAACGCTATAATAATATTCCGAGCTATTACAAGAAGGAAATAAATCACAATTGGGAATTTAAACTTGGGGTAGATTGTTTTATTTACAGCTACTTTGATATATCAGCCGGAATTAATTATCTTATTGAAAACCGCCAACAGGAATATCAAAATCCAATAGATGAAAGAGTTAAAGACTATTCAAACTCCCCCGGCGTAACAGCCGGACTGAACTATAAACTCAAGAACTTCGATTTTAAATACATTTTTGTTCACCATACTTATGAGCCGTTGTTAACAGATGCCGTTTCCAAAGACAAAGGCTTCAACAATAACCATTTCCTCTTTATTTCTTATAATTTTTAGATACATAAATATGAAAAATACTCTACTTGCATTATTACTGTTTACTTCTTTTATTTTAGCACAGGAAAACAGATTTAATCTGCCCTCACAAAAAAATTCCATGGGTGAGCTGTCATTTATGGTTGATGATCCATTAAGCGATGCATTCCTTTATCCCTCCCAAATTGGACTAAACATTGTAAATACTGCTTTCATGGGAATTGACGACAACCCCACAAAAGAAGATATATACTCGGTGGGAAGCCGATTTGACGAAATGCAGGTACCCGCAGGTTTTGTATTGGGAATCGGTAAATTAAAGATCGGTTTACTTGCAGGCTACTATGATGCTAACGTTAAATATTTTACTAAGGCTCAGAACGTTTTGTCTGAATTAAAAGGGGAACGCTATAGCACGCCAATCCAGCTTTCGGTCGGATATGATTTTCCGGGAATCTGCATTGGAGCATCATATTACAATTCTTTTAAAAAAATTGAACGCTTTAGCGCTTATCCACTATTGGGGACCGCCGGCATAAATTATCAAAAAATTATGGTCGGTGCACGTTACATTGTAAATTCAGAAAAGAATATCTCGTTGGACTATTCTCATCAAATAATTGAACATTATGCACTAAAAAGCATTAATACTTTTAGACTAGACTATAGGACTAAGATTTCCCGCCCATTTGAAATTGGATTATTGGGGTCTATTGAGCTTGGAAATTTTTTATACTCTGTAAGAGAAAATTATTCAACAGGCGTGGGCATTTCATATTCCAGGAATAAATTGATAATAGCCGCTGAATTAGGATTTGATCATAATATATTCTGTTCAACTGATAATGAATTTATTGATTACTTCCGGATAGAGGAAACAGATGCATATTATCACAACTACCCATATACTTTTTCCGGAGATGAAACTTCTAATAATTGGGCATTTAAGCTTGGCGGAAAATATATGTTTACCGGGAACTTTGAGATTTCTGCAGGAATGAACTACAAATATAAAGAGTCAACTATTAGTTATGTATCCGGAGACGCCCTGGATAATTCTAAAACAGATGACTATGGAATAACTGCAGGTTTTCATTACCAATTTAACAACTTCAGTATTAATTACGGGTTTGTTTATCATAAAGTAAAGTACTTCAATAGTATCCTTTATAGCACCTATGGAGAAGACGCAAAAATGGCAAGCAACCGTCACTCTTTACTAATTACATACAACTTTTAGTAACCATTTATGAAAAGTATTTTAATTACGTTATTACTGTTTACTTCTTTTATCTCAGCTCAGGAAAACAGATTTACTCTGCCATCGCAAAAAAATTCCATGGGTGAGCTGTCATTTATGGTTGATGATCCATTAAGCGATGCATTCCTTTATGCATCAAAGATTGGATTAAGTGACGGTAATACGGTTTTCTTTGCTCCCGGTTATAACCCGACTAAAGATATAGATGAAGCAAACCAATACAAAAATGAGCATGATTATAATGTAACTCAAATACCTATCGGCATAATGTTAGGTAAGCATACTTTTAAGCTCGGTATAGTAGCAGGATTTTATCAGATAAAAGGACAATACAATTTAACCATCCCCGGAGAGTCCTATCAAAGTATTGACTATTCCAAAAGCAGACCTATCCAAATTATAACAGGATATGTCTTTAATGATTTTAGCATCGGAGCCGGATATTATAACTCATACAAAGAAATGGAATTCCAGGGGCTAAAGTATCAAGAAATTATGGTCGGTGCAGGTACTAAAATTGATGGCAGCAACAACATCTATTTTGATTATTCCCATAAAAGGATTGGGCAGTATTTTATAAAAAGTATTAATTCATACAGAATAGAATATAAAAATAATTTGTCAAAGCAATTAGTTGCAGGTTTGTTAGCAAGTGTGCATACTGTAAATTACTTAGTACCATTAAGTAAGTATTATTCAGCCGCTGCGGGCATTGTGTATAATTTTGACAAATGGCAATTTGCCGGAGAATTATGTTATGAGCATAATATCTTTAAGCCTGCAAATGGGGAATTTAGGGATTATTTTAGAATACAAGAAAATGATTTAATCAATATGGATTTCTTCTTCGGAAGTCCCAGCGAGGAAACTGCAAACAACTGGAAGACTAAACTCGGGATGAAATATTCGTTTAGCGATAACCTTGATTTTACTTCAGGTGTAATTTATTGCTACAATAATTCAACTAGACATTCGGATATAAGTCCTAACCCATTTAACTTAACAATAAATGACTTTGGCATTACTGCAGGGATAAATTATAAATATAGCTGTTTCAGTTTTGTGTATAATTTTGCATACCATTATGCAAAAGAGAGGGGAAATGCCTTAAGTCCAAATATACATTTTACAAGCTTAAACCACTTGTTTTTAGTTTCCTATAATTTTTAGTATTTTTTCTTTTATAAAAGGAGGGTTATATGTTAGGTGCAATTATTGGTGATGTTATCGGATCTGTTTATGAATTTGATAATATTAAGTCAACTTCATTTCCGTTGTTTTCTGAAAACTCAAAATTCACTGATGATACCGTACTGACAATTGCCACTGCTGATTGCCTGCTTAACGGTAAGAATTATGCAGAGACTTACAAAACTTATGGCCGCAAATATACTGACGCCGGTTATGGAGGCAGCTTTTTAAATTGGTTAATGAGTAATGACTTAAACTGCTATAACAGTTTTGGTAATGGCTCTGCAATGCGTGTAAGTCCCGTTGGATTTGCTTTTAATAATATGATTGATGTACTTGCAGAAGCAAAGAGAAGTGCCGAAGTAACCCACAACCACCCTGAAGGAATTAAAGGTGCACAGGCAACGGCAGTTGCAATTTATTTAGCCAGGAATAATGCCGCCAAGCAAGATATTAGAGAAATTATTGAAAGTGAATTTAAATATGATTTAGGCCGTGTAATTGATGACATCAGGCCTTCCTATTCCTTTGATGAAACTTGCCAGGGATCTGTACCGGAAGCCATAATTGCTTTCTTAGAATCAACAGATTTCGAAAGTGCAATAAGACTTGCAATATCAATTGGCGGAGACAGCGATACAATTGCCTGCATTACGGGTGGAATTGCCCAGGCTTTTTACAAATCAATCCCCATTAGCATGGTTAAAGGAATTAAAGGTTACCTGCCAACTGAATTTATGGATATTGTTGAGTCATTCAATAATAAATTTGGTGTAATGTATTAGATTAAATTAAATTTGGTAGACGTAATTGATAGACTGAGATTATTCATACCAAGTTATTACATGTTGACATTTATATTATTATTACTTAAATTAAATGCGTTATTTTTCATATATCTCCTATACTTCATATAATTTGATGGGATGACTAGTTCATTTGTTATTATTTTCTAGATCTTATTTGCGCCATAGATATTGTTTTAATCTGTTTTATGATTTTAAGGACTATCCATTATGAGAAATCAGTTAGAAATAGTTTTTTGGAATGTTCAACATGGACATAGTACGTATATTAAGACGCCTAACAACCGCCATATTGTTGTCGATCTCGGAACAGGCACCCTCTCTGGGGATAAAATATTTAGCCCCTTAAGACACCTTCGGGATATTTCCTCAGTTAGCTGCCTAGACTTAGTAATTATTACGCATCCTCATGGTGACCATATTGATGATATATCAAACTTCAATTTACTATCCCCTAAAGTTTTAGTGCGGCCCAAGCATATTAAATCAGAGACGCTCCTTAAAAGTACCAACAATGCTAAGGAAAAGGAGTTACTCGCGAAGTATTCTGAAATAAATGATAGGTATAATAGAACCATAGCGAAGGAAAGTCCATATTATATTTATAATCCGGACAACTGGGGTGGTCTTAAAATAAATTGCTTTAGCCCCAAAAATAGTGCTGAAAGTAATATAAACAATCATAGCATCGTAACCCTTTTTGAGTTTGAGAAGATAAAAGTTTTAATCCCAGGTGATAACGAATCCCCTTCATGGAATGAGCTTAAAGAGGATAGTGATTTTATTGAACGGACAAAAGATATTGATATCTTACTCGCCCCCCATCATGGGCGCGATAGTGGGTTTGATTCCGAAATTGTCAAGAGTTTCAATCCCCGGTTGACTGTAATTTCGGACGGTCCGCAACAAAGTACTTCTAACACAAATGGTTATTCAAATCTCTCACGAGGATTGGATATTTATAAGAGTGACGGGACTATGGAAAATCGCAAGTGTTTAACAACTAGAACAGATGGAATTATTAAAATTAATATAGGTATAGACTTAAATGGAAGAAAGTGTTTATATGTAAAAAAAAGTATGTGATGTATAGCATTTATTTTGGGCAATACTCTTAATCTCGCAAATAAATTTCAATTGTAGCTAGTTAAGACTCATCATTGATATATTTGATACATTATGTTTAACCGTGTATTAGATTGATTTACAAGTAGTGTGTATTGGCTCAGTATAAACACAGAGGTATTATAGATCGCCAACATACCCAATAAAATTTCTTGTATATTATGCTTGGAAATAGATGTAATTTATTGTACGGAAACGAATGTAAAGAATATGGTTAAGATATTGCTTTTCTATAGTTCCTCTAACTATATTAAAGGATTCTTATATTTTATAAATATGCTTTTGAATAAAATGTAATCAGAGACATATAGCAACGGTAGTTCTATAAAGGTTAACCGTATTAACCCTAAGCAAATAACAAATATTCACTTTTGTAATGACAGATGGAAATATTATGGATCCAAGTGTAAAAGATACATTTAGTGTTAATTTTTTAAAAGAAGATTTCAATCAATGCTTTCAGATGCTAAGGCATTATGATCTTCTAAATTGGGAAATTACAAAATTTAGCTTTGTCGAATTACTAATCAGTGTTTCTTGCGTATGGACTCTTTATACTTTTTCTATAAACCCGTCAAATTTTCAAACTCTTATTGCTAATATTTCTGTTTGGCTAATCCCTATAATCTTAAGTATGAGTTATATCTTTTCTTTGTTGGCTTCTTTTCTCATTTCCAGGAACAGAGTATATTTTGTAAAGACCGCCAAATATTTAAATGAGCACAGACAATTCTCTTTATCTAATCAGCCATTAGGCTTTACCAACGAAACAAAATATTACACGTCATTAGATTTTCCCAATGCATTCGATCCATGTAGCACTCATCTAGTCTCGCTATATGTGATTCTGTTCATAGGAACAATATTCCTCGCGATATTTTTCTACTTTTTTTTTGCATATTTTCACTTTCCTAATCTGTTCTCAATTATTATTTCCATATTCATTGGTTGCTTATCATTCATTATAAATTTATTTTTTTTGATTATCTACCTAAAAAAACAAGATAAAGGATTCGGTAATAAATAAAAAATCTGTAAAATAGCCTTTGCGAAGTAAAAACTTTTAGTATAATGATTGAACGATTGAAATAGTTTAATCATTACACTTTTAAACGATATCTTATTATACAGTTATTCCCCTAATACAATTATTAAAATGATTGTATTTGCAAAAAGGCTCTCCTAATTTTTAATTATGACCCCCATCCCCCGCTTTCTTAATTCTTCAATATTCTGTATTTTTGGGGGTATTTTTTTCAAAAAAGGACAAACAATGAAGGTTTCCAAATATTTATTTTTGCTCTGCTTTCTCTTATTATCTTCAGCTTTTGCTCAATCTATTACCGATATTATTGAACCCGTAAGATTAGTTGCAGGGCAGGCAGATTCAGTGCTTGTAAATGATATCTTTTATTCCAAAGATTACAATTTGCAGTTAAATAGAAACAAATCTGTTTCTGCTAAAATTGAAGATCATTATTTAAAACTAAAAGCAGATAAAAATTTTGAAGGCCTTACCTTACTAAATTTCACTTTGGCAAAAAAATCTTACGTAATCCCCGTATTTGTTAATAAACTACAGTTAAGGAAATTTGCTTTCAAACCTGAAGGCAGCCCCAACAAAGTAAACCTGTTCGGGAGCTTTAACAGTTGGAACAGAGAAAATCTTCCAATGGTTAAGAACCCCAAAACCGGAGTATATGAGACGGAGATTGAAATAGAACCCGGCCGTTATGAATATAAGTACTTTATTGACGGCAAAGAAATTGTTGATTCCGGCAATCCTGATAAAGTTTCCAATGGAATGGGAGATTATAATTCAATTGTTAACGTCAGTTCAAGATTTGACACTAAGGTTTATCTGCATCAGATAGATTTTAGTGAAATAAATAATAATGTGGAAGTTAAGTTCTATTATGAAAAAGAGAAACAGACTAAAAAGTTAACCATAAATAACATAACTTTAATATTTGATAACTCCCCTGTTAATGCTTCAAATATTAAAATTGACGGCAACTATTTTACTGTGTCAATTGATAAAAGAGTATTAAAAGAAAAGAACCTGCTCCGCGCTGCAGTGTGTCAGGAAGGCCAGACAACAAACATCCAGTCAGTCTTTTTTGAAAACGGAAAACCGGCAGGCATTACAAGCAACGACTGGCATACTTCCATTATCTATTCTTTAATGGTTGACCGCTTTAATGACGGAGATAAAACAAACGATATTCCTGTTGTTAATCCTAACATAAAGCCTCAGGCTAACTACAATGGCGGTGATATACAGGGACTAATAAATAAAATTAACGACGGCTATTTTGATTCACTGCACATAAACACAATTTGGATAACACCTGTAGTGGATAATCCAGATAGCGCTTTTCAGGAATTTCCGGAACCTCACCGCTGGTTCTCCGGCTACCATGGCTACTGGCCTGTTCACCCGACTAATATTGAAGAAAAATTCGGCACATTGGAATTATTTAAAAAGTTCACTTCTCTTGCACATCAACATAATATTAGGATATTGCTGGACTATGTTGCACACCATGTTCATATTGACCATCCATTTTGGAAAGAACACAGAGAATGGTTTGGAAGTTTAGTACTGCCCGACGGAAGAAAGAATCTTCGCCTTTGGGATGAACAGCGCCTGACTACCTGGTTTGAACCTTATATGCCTTCATTTGATTATTCAAAATCCAAAGAAGCAGTTGAAGTAATGACAGACAATGCTCTTTGGTGGTTAAATGAAACCGGCATTGACGGTTTTAGGCATGATGCCGTTAAGCACGTACATAATTTATTCTGGCGCCGCTTAACTGAAAAGATTAAGACCAACATTGAAATTCCTAAGCACAAAAAAGTATATCAGATAGGCGAAACATTCGGCAGTTTTGACCTTATTAAGTCTTATGTTAATAACGGGCAGCTTGATGCCCAGTTTAACTTTAATCTTTATGATGCAGCTTTCCCAGTTTTTGCCGATACTACTATTCCTTTTTCTGTATTAAACAATCAGCTTCAAAAATCATTTACGGTTTACGGTACAAACAATGTTATGGGCAACATAATGGACAGCCACGACAAGAACCGTTTTATGGCTTACGCTGACGGCGCACTGGATGGCGATGTTAACCCTACTGAATTGGGATGGAATAATCCTCCGGTTGTAAAAAAAGCTTCAAGCTACAATAAACTAAAAAATTACCTTACATATCTTCTTACAATTCCAGGGCTGCCCGTTATTTATTATGGTGATGAATTTGGAATGACCGGCGCCGCAGATCCCGATAACAGAAGAATGATGAGATTTGGAAATGAACTTTCAGATATTGAGAAACAGACTTTAGCCGACGTTCAAAAACTTGTAAATATTAGAAAGTTACATAGCGCACTTAACTTTGGAGATTTCCAAACGGTTACTGCTAATAAGGATTTATTTATCTATATTCGCTCAGACTTTAATGAAAGAATTTTGGTAGTCATTAATAAAAGTTTCAGCAAAAAAGATATTCAGGTTTCTGTTCCTGAATATTACAAAATTAAAGCCGCCAAAGATTTATTGACAGGAAAAACAATAAATCTGAGCAATAATACAGTTGATGTATCTGCCGATGGACTTAACTGTAAAATTTATCAATTAACAAAATAAGACGAATTATGAGTACAGCATCAATAACCTCAGGAATCCTGCTAATAATATTAGGGCTCTATGGATATTTTGGAATGGGAAGAACCAGTATCACGGCCCTTATCCCTCTATTTTTAGGAATTCCGATTTTAGTTCTGGGGATAATTGAGCATTATGCTGATTTCTCAAAAACAATTGTAATTATTGAGATGGTGCTAATGTTAGTAGGATTTATTGGAGCTGCGGTAAGGGCATTTCCAAAAGCCTTTACCGGACAAGTATCTGCCCCGGTAGTACTACAGCTTATAATGTGCATTATCTGCATAGTGTTTATATATTTAGCCGGCAGGACATTAATATAAACTTTACACACTATGCTTAAACTTCCATTTAGATATAACTCATTAAAAAAAGCGGTTCATTATGCAGCCGCTTTTGTAATTTTGATTGGATCAATTTCACAATTTAAAGAGTCCTATGATAGTGTTTTACTTTTAACAGGATTCTCCTTAGCCGGGCTTTTAGTACTTCTTTTTGCCATATACCATGGACCGTTGACAGCTAAGTTTGTTTACATTGATCCGGCAGTTAACTGCATAGAAGCCCTTTTATTTGCATACTACGCTTCTATATACTCGGGTATAAACAGAGCCGGTTTATCTATTGCCCTATATGTTGCATCTTTTAATTATTTGCTTGCAAGCATAATATCTTTTTGGACTATTAAAGAAAAAAACTATGACTAAATATTTTGTTACTTTACTTGTAATATTGTTAATTACTTTAACTTCGATTAACTGTTCAAATGTACCGAAAGAGAAGGACGAATTGAACATCAAATTAAATAGCGCTGCCGAAAAGTACGTTAAAATAATTTTAGGAATCGGTAATTATGATCCCGATTATGTAGATGCGTATTATGGTTCTAATGCTCTAAGAGACTCAGTTGCTCTTGCCAAACCAAGTTTAGATACTTTAGATAAAAATATTGATGATCTTCTTACTCAGCTTGAGTCATACAGCAAAGTTGAAGGTACGAAACTTTCACTCTCAAGATTATCCTTTTTATACAAGCAGCTGCTTGCGGCTAAAGCAAAAGTATTTATGATTAAGGGAGGTAAACTTCCTTTCAATAAAGAAGCCTCTGCCTTATACGATGTTGAACTTAAAGCTAACAGTAGTTCTTATTATGCTGATATTTTGAAACAAATTAGTGAACTTCTGCCGGGACCAGGCTCCCTTGCTTCACGGTATGAAAAATTCCGCAATAATTTTATAATACCTGAGCAAAAGCTGGATGCTGTTTTCAAGGCCGCAATCTCAGAATGCAGAAAAAGGACACTTGAACACATCAAGCTGCCGGATAATGAAAAATTTGTAATTGAATATGTAAAAGACAAACCCTGGGCCGGTTATAACTGGTACAAAGGAAATAATTTCAGTCTTATTCAGGTTAATACAAGCCTCCCGTTTTATGTTGACCGGGTAATTGATATTGCTGCACATGAAGGCTATCCGGGACATCACGTTTACAACTCACTGTTAGAACAAAATCTGGTTAAGGGAAAAGGATGGGTTGAGTTTACCATCTATCCGCTCTTCTCACCTCAGTCCTTAATAGCTGAAGGCACGGCTAATTACGGAATTGAAGTTGCTTTTACACATGAAGAAAGGATGAAGTTTGAAAAATCTGTAATCTTTCCATTGGCAGGATTGGACTCCTCCAAAGCAGATTTATATTACAAGGTTGAATCTCTTATTGGAGAATTAAGCTATGCCGGAAACGATTATGCTCAGCAATACCTGGATGGAACCATTACTAAAGAAAAAGCTGTTTCCCTGTATGTAAATAATCAGTTCATGACCAAAGAGAAAGCAGAACAGAGAATGAGTTTTATTGACAAATACCGCAGCTACATTATAAACTATAATGTAGGGCAGTATCTGGTAAAAAAATTCGTTGAACATAACGGCGGCACAGATAAAAATCCGCAGCTTAGATGGAAGCTGTTTGAAGAATTACTTTCAAAACCTGTTACACCGGGCAGTCTAAAGGTGAAATAATGTCAAAAGAAAAAACACGCCAGCCGGCAACTCAGTTTTTTATAACGGTAATTGGTCTGGTAATTATATTTATTGTATTAAAAGAGCTTAGCAATATTTTTATTCCACTGGTTATTGCGCTCTTTCTCTATTTTATTTTTAATCCGTTAAATCTGCAATTAAGAAAAATTAAAATACCTTTAGCGGCAATTATTCTTCTTGATATTCTGATAACGGCATTTATTACATGGGGGATGTCTGCCTTTATAATAGACTCCTTTATGAATTTTGGTGCGCAGATGCCTCAGTATATTACAAAGCTTAATGAAATAGTAAGGGCAAATGCACTCTCCTTTGGCATTAAGGATCCCTATTTTAGAAATTTTGATATTAACAGTATAATAGCTAAGCTGGATTACAAACTTGTAGCCGGCAGTGTTTTCTCTTCAACCTTTTCCATACTTGGAGGTATGTTATTTATCCTTTTCTTCTTTATTTTTGTAGCCACCGGTTATGAGACCATGTATAACGCAATTAAAAAAAGATTCCTCTTAAAAAAGATCATCTTTGAAGAAGAAAAAATTGAAAAGAGGCTCTTAACGGGACAAATAAATGACATAGAGAAGGAACGCTTAACTTCAGAAGTCAAAGTAAAGGAAAAGAAGTTAACTGATACTTTTAAGGCTATCAATACACAAATACAAAGATATATTACTGCAAAGCTGATAGTTAACGCCGGAGCGGGCATCTCTTCCGCCCTGTTCCTATATTTGGTTGGAATTGACTTCCCAGTTATCTGGGGGCTTTTTGTTTTTATGTTTAACTTTATACCTACAATCGGATCAGCCATTGCATTAATCCTCCCCGTATTAATGGCATTAATACAATACGGTACTCTCGGCAAAATGTCGCTTGTTGCAGGCGGGCTGGCACTATTACAGACTTTATTCTTTAACATAGTTGAGCCGGCAGTTATCGGACGGCATCTTAATTTGAATCCCCTTTTAATACTTATTTCTGTTTTGGTTTGGGGCTACATTTGGGGTGTGATTGGAATGTTGATTGCAGTGCCTTTGACGGCAATTATAAAAATAGTAATTGCTACTTCGGACTCACCTAACATGATTTTTATTAATGACCTAATGAGCTCAGGGAACAGTAAACAGTGATCAGTCATCAGTCAACAGTCAGCAATAATCAGTCCCTCTATAAAAGGAGTTTACAATTACAAGTGAATAACTAAATAGCCAGAGAAAATACATCTCTATTATTTTGCCCCTATCTGTAGCCCCACATAGTGGCAGGTCGAGCGACTCGGGGCGGAATTTAAATGTCCAATATTCGTATGAATAACATTATTTACATCTTCTTCTGTCTCTTAAGAATAATTATAATACCATTTCATCCATTTGCTGATTTAATTTAATCATATCCACTGTCAGCTTAGCATACCCGCCGGAATACCGGCATTATATTTCCATTTAGTCAATTGATACTTACTTTTTTTATCTTTAATTTTAGTTACCTAAATTGTAAATTAAAATAACTAAATGCTCAAGGACTTTTTTGAAAAATAGACTACTGGTATCATTGTTAATCTCCTTATTTATCATCCCCTCTTACTCATTCTCCCAAACTGACCTCAGGAAAAAAATTGCCTCGATGGTTATGGTCGGTTTTAGCGGCACAACTGTTCCGGATTCCCTGATAAAAGACATAACTTCACGCGGGCTTGGCGGAGTAATCCTTTTTGCGGCAAATGTAAATAATCCGCAGCAGCTAAATCAGCTCACCGCCCAACTGCAGAGTTATACCCAGGTACCACTTTTTATAGCAATAGATCAGGAAGGCGGCAAAGTTGCCCGCCTTGGCCAAAGTAATGGTTATACTAAAACCAAAACGGCTTATAATCTTGGTACTGTTATTAACTCACTTGACACTACGGCATTCTGGTCTCTTAAAATGGCCAACTGGCTGTCAGACGGAGGAATAAATGTAAATTTTGCCCCTGATGTTGATGTAAATGTTAATCCAGACAGTCCTGCTATAGGAGCACTGGAGAGAAGCTTTTCTGCAAATCCGAATAATGTTTACCTCCATGCACAAAAGTTTATCGATATGTTCAAATCAAAGAAAATAATTACCGCATTAAAACATTTTCCCGGGCACGGAAGTGCATTACAGGACTCCCATCTTGGTTTTACCGATATTACCAATACATGGGCTGACTCCGAATTAGTACCATTTAGAAAGCTTATCCAGAATAATTATTCAGGATTTGTTATGGCCGGACATTTATTTAATGCTCATTTGGACTCTCTATATCCGGCATCGCTTTCTTATAAAACAATAACCAATTTGCTTCGCACACAACTGGGTTTTAATGGAATTGTAATTACAGACGGTTTATTTATGCAGGCAATCAGTAATAATTATTCCTTTGACAAGACTATTGAGCTTGCCATAAACGCAGGTGATGACATACTGCTTTACACAATTAATATTTTAGATGACCACTCCTTATTGGACTCGGTTGTAAATATAGTAATGTCAAAAGTAAATGCCGGCATAATCCCTCAATCACGCATTGAGGAATCCTATCAAAGAATTATGGCAGTTAAGCAAGGGATGATCAATTCTATTTATAACGGGAGGGTGAATCAGACAGTTACCGGTTATACATTAACTAATTATCCAAATCCGTTTAACCCTTCAACTACAATTGAGTGCACAATACAGAAGCCGGGTATATATTCAATTATAGTATATGATGTTTTAGGAAATGTTATTTCGGTTATTCATAATGGCTTCTTTGCCATGGGGACACACTCACTTTCATTTAATGCTGGTAACCTGGCAAGCGGTATTTACTTTTATAAATTGACCGGGCCGAATGTTAATTTAAGCAAAAAGATGGTTATAATAAAATAAGTCAGCCCTCGCAAATACTTTCAGAGTCTCTTCAATGAATCGTCATTCCATTATGAATGGCGATTGTGTTATCACATTTTTATTAGTATTGCTTTAACCATAATATTTTCATAATTTTGTCTAAAATTAAAAGAGAGAGAAATGAACTTAAGATATATTCTACTGTTATCTTTATCGGTTCTATTTTTGAACCTTGATATATTTGCAATTATCCCCCCCAAAAAAGGTGTTGAGCCACCTGCTGGTTTTGAGAAATACAAAGCTGAACTAAGTAAAAGTTATAAGACGGGATACTATGCACAAAAGTTTGCATCACGTTATAAAGCCGCTCAGCTTACCAATAAAGCAACCATCGTGAAAGATACAGTATATGCTCTAACCCTTCTCGGCACTTTTTCCGATCTGAATGAGCACTATACTGCACAGTCACTTCAGACAAAATTATATGACGGTCCCAATCCTACAGGCACCATTACAGACTATTACAGAGAAATTTCCTACGGCAAGATGTATATGCCGGGCAGCTGCACGGGTTGGTTTAAGTTAAATAACACACTAGCTTCTTATGTCGGTTCAAACCACGGATTGGACGCAACAGGCGGAGCTAAGTTTGTGTATGACCTGGTCAGAGCAAGCGATAATACAATTAACTACGCTGATTATATTCAATACTATGATAATTCAGGTAATCCGCATATCGGGTTTATTGCAGCTATTCACTCAGGGGCTGATGCCGCAGCAGGAGCGAACAACATCTGGTCCCACAGATGGAATTTCCAGTATTATAGCGGCGGGCCATATACCACAAATGATATTGACCCTAAAAGCGGAAAACACGTTATAATTGATGGTGATTACGCAATTGAGCCGGAACTTGAAGGGAGCAACAACAATAACGGCAGTATGGTTGATATAGGCGTTTTTGCTCATGAATACGGCCATATTTTTGGACTGCCTGATTTATATGATACCGATTATACTTCCGAGGGAGTTGGACAATGGTGTCTTATGGCTAGCGGTTGCTACGGCGGAGACGGAGGTTCACCCGAAACTCCGACACACATGAGTGCCTGGTGTAAAATAAATCTCGGCTGGATAACTCCTACAGAAATAACCTCATATACAAGCAGCCTGAGTATTGTACCTGTTGAGACGAATACAACTGTTTATAAACTTAAAAAGCCCAACTCCGCCCCTAATGAATATTTCCTGGCTGAGAACAGGCAAAAAATCGGATATGATAAAAGACTTTTAAACGATGGTCTATTAATCTATCACATTGATGACAATATAGGTTCTAACGAGAACGAAGATCATTACCTGGTGGATGTTGAACAAGCTGACGGCAGAAGAGATTTGAATCATAATTCCAACCGCGGTGATGGGGGCGACCCTTTTCCGGGGAGTACAAATAATAGGAATTTCGCTTCAAACACAGTACCAAACAGCAATTTTTACAGCGGGGAACTTTCAAATATTTCTGTAAGAGATATTCATAAAGTTGACTCAAATATGATAGCTAATTTTGATATCGGCTCTGTCCCCTTTATATCGATTACTTCAGTAAACCTTTATAACAGTTTAAATAATTTAAGAGTTGGTCCGGGAGATTACGGTAAGCTTTGCTTCTCAGCAACAAATTCCCAGAGCGGTAATTCAAGCGCCGCAAAATTCACTTTCTCTATTCAGGATTCGGGTATTACAGTTATTAAGCCCGAATTTACCTTTTCTCTTCCGGGTTTTCAGTCTATTAACATAAATATGGACAGCGCGTTTGTTGTTAAGCCTGAATTCCAGAGTAAAATGGTTTGGGTAAAATACTCGCTTGTATGCGAAGGCAACACTCTTAATGACAGTATATATGTACCAATTGGAATACCGAAGATATTGTTGGTTTCAAAAGCCGAAAGAGAAGATATTACAGATTACTATACAAAATCATTAACTAACAACAACAAGCTTTCTGAAATTTTATTCAGGCAGGCTCCGCAGCTCTACAGTAAAAGAGATGCAATTATAATTTTCACCGGCAAATCGGTAGACTCTATTTTTACGCAAACCGAAATTGACTCGCTTACTTCCTATATCAATAACGGAGGCAAAGTTCTATTCTCAGGGCAAAGCCTTGCATCTTATTTAAAAACTGCATATCCGTCATTTTTAAATACTGTTCTTGGGCTTGATTGGTTAAAGAAAGAGACTATCCTAAAACGTCGCGTGTTTGGGATTAAGACAGACCGATTCGGAAAAATTTTCAGCATATTAAAACTTGCCGGGAATGAAGGCGCAAATAACGAAGCAGGTCTGGATGTTTTATCTTCTTCTGATAATAGTTTTAATTTTTCCTTTACTATTGACACAACTACTTTTGAAGGCGGCGGCGGATGGAAGCAATTTGCCGGCGGTGGTAAAGTTGTTTTTCTGCCATTCGGGTTTGAAAGCATCAATAACACTACTTCTTCCAACACAAGGGATCAGTTTATGGAAACTACATTGAACTGGTTCTATAACATAACTTCAGTTGAGAATTCGCTGCCCGGCAATATGTCTTATACTTTGGGGCAAAATTATCCAAACCCATTCAATCCCTCAACTGTAATTTCTTTCTCCGTTCCAAAAGCGGGTTTAGTTACATTGAAAGTTTATAACTTATTAGGGCAGGAAGTTGCAACTTTAGTTAACTCCAATTTGCAGGCAAACAGCTATAAAGTTACATTTGACGCCAAGAACCTGACGTCAGGTGTTTACTTCTATACCATTAAAGCAGGCGACTTTTCATTATCAAAGAAGATGATATTTATCAAATAAATATTCAGATATTTCAAAAACCGTCTTGCATTTTTATATTACAAGACGGTTTTTTCATTTTAAAGTAGTATATATCAGACAACATAATCCCTATATTACATACTAATTAAATATGTGTTTCTTTTCACTCCCGGTGTTTTTTATTGCTTCCTGGAACATAGATCATACATAGACAACACATCGCAAATCAGCAAAAATAACGTTTTGAATATAAATTATATTTTCTTAATTTATTTTTGATATTTCCTAATAATAATTCATTTTATGATAATTTTAGAAAGGTTGTGTTATGAAAAATTACTACATTTTTTTCCTACTTAGTTTTTTACTTTGTATCACTTCAATAAGCTTTCCCCAGAATAAAAACATTACTGCCTCAAATATACCCGATCTGGATGGAAAGTATTGTAGTTCTTCAAACAAGGCAGCCGGTACTAACACCAATATGTTATATAATCCGACCTCTTTTACACTATTTAATAACTTTCCAGTTGCCGCAAGTTATTTAGTTTTTTCTCCTAAGACGGGAGCGATAGTCGGCAATATAGATGATGATCAGCAAATGGAAATTATTTACGGTTCCGGTCAGAAACTTTATGTCGTAAATATGGACACTATCTCAGCAACAGGTTTCCCAAAATCTTATGCTACAAATTGGGAAGCGGTTTATGCCCCTTCATATGGCGACATTGATGGTGACGGGCAGCCGGAAATAGTTACAACAATTGGCGGAGCCTTAGGCGGAAAAATTTATGCTTACCATAAAAACGGTACTGATGTAACAGGTTTTCCTATTACCACAGGTAAATATCCTATGATTCCTGTTTTATCTGATATAGATGGTGATGGGAAAATGGAAATAATTATAGGCGACAGGAACTATAAGGCATATGTTTATCGTGGCGATGGAACGACACAACCCGGATGGCCTAAAATGATGGAAAGATACGTGGCATCCAGTGCTGCTGTTGGGGATGTAAATAACGATGGCTTTAAGGAATTATTCTTTGAATCCAGAGACCGGATACATGGTTTCGATAGGAATGGGAATATTTTACCTGGTTTCCCATATACTTTGGTAGATACTGTAAACGGGTCTAATTCCTATGCAGCCCCGGTACTGGTAGATCTGGATAAAGATGGCAATAAAGAAATAGTATTTTGCGCACACGATGCCGGTGGTGTTGTATATGTACTTAAAAATGACGGGACTATATACCCGGGATGGCCGCAGCATACTGCAAACTGGATTTATGGAGCCCCATCCATTGCTGATGTTGATAATGACGGGAATATGGAAATCATTGCAGGAGAATACGGAGCAACTGAGACTCCTTCTTTACAGATTTACGCCTACAAATTAAATGGAACGCTTGTTTCCGGATATCCGAAGGGTCCTTTTTACGGCATAGCTAATCAAATTACAGTTGCTGATCTTGACAATGACAATCAGATGGAAATGCTGTTTGATCAAAACATTCAATTTGGTGATTCCGGGATCTATAATGCAATAAAAATGAACGGCAACCCCGTACAAGGGTTTCCAATGTCGGTTTACAAAAATACCAGTTTTCAGCAGCCTGTTCTTACAGACCTTGATCTGGACGGTAAACTGGACATAGTTGGCAGCTCATTTAACTTTGCAGATCCAAAAGATGCTTACTTATTTGCATGGAAAACCGGCTACCCCTATAAACCAAATAATATTGCTTTAGCAATGTATCAATATAACCAGCAGCATGACGGGATATTTGTTGATTACACCATAACACCTGTTGAACTGAGTTACTTTACATCTACAAATATTAACAACTCCGTAATTCTAAATTGGGCTACCGCAACTGAGCTGAACAATAAATGTTTTGTTATAAGCAGGAACGGAAAGGAAATTACTACAATTAAGGGACAAGGCACTACGGCACGAACAACACGCTATTCCTATACCGACAAAAATCCTCTTACAGGAAAAAATATTTATCGGCTAAAACAAATTGATTATGACGGCAGTTATAAAGACCTTGGCAGTGTAAGTGTTACAGTTAACCTAACCCCTGATAAATTTGAATTGGGACAAAATTATCCAAACCCGTTCAACCCATCAACAAATATTGAATGCAATGTTGCTCAATCAGGGAATTACTCAATTTGTGTTTATGACGTATTAGGGAAAGAAGTAGCAGCAATTCACAAGGGATTTCTGGATGCAGGGAAACACTCATTTAGGTTTGATGCAGGTAATTTATCAAGCGGAATGTATCTTTACAAATTATCCGGCAACAATGTAAATCTGGCTAAAAAGATGATTGTGAATAAATAATAAATATTTTTAAGTTTTTGTTATTTGCTTAGCGATATATTTAAAAAACAGAGAGGCCGTTACAAAACGGCCTCTCTCATATATAGCCATAATATTACCGAAGTACAAAAAATTCCGCCCCGAGTCACTCGGCCTGCCACTATGTGGGGCTAGAGATAGGGGGACTAAAAAGAGGAAACTATATTTTCTTTCCTGGTTATTTAAGTAATTATAAACTCTCTTTATTGCAGAATTGATTACCCCGAATTCGGGCTGTTTACTAGTTACTGCACCTGTTAATTCCGCCCCGAGTCGTCCGAATTCGGACTTCACTCGGGGCTAGAGATAGGGGGACTAAAAAGAGGAAACTATATTTTCTTTCCTGATTATTTAAGTAATTGTAAACTCACTTTACTGCAGAATTGATTACTTGTTACTAGTTACTGATTACTAATTACTGAATAACGTTTCCATCCGTATCGATGAATTTTATTTCATAATTTAACTCTTTCAAGCCTTTTTCAATTTTAGCTCTGTCGCCAACTACAACCCAGATAATATTATCAGGATGCAATGTTTTAACAGCAGCTTTTGTAATGATATCAGGGCTTAAAGATTTAATTTTCTGAATATAAGTTTCATAGTAATTATCAGGTAAATTATACATTACCAAATTCTGAATGCTTCCATTTACAGCACTCATAGTTTCCCAAGAGCCTGCCAATTCAAGTACCTGGCTCTTTTTAATTTTATCAACTTCATCATTAGTTGCTTTATTATCACTAATCATTCCTTTAATTTCTTTATAGATTTCCTGGATTGATTCTTTGGTTTTATCAGTTTGAATTAAAGCATAAGTAATTAATGGTCTTTGAGCTTGTGTATTGATAATCATTGTTCTTGAACCGTAAGACCAATGTTTATTTTCTCTCAGGTTCATATTTATTCTTGATGTAAACGAACCGCCAAGAATATTATTCATTGATTCAACTTCAATATTATCACCATCGCTCATTCCGGGAATAACATGACCTGCAAGAATGATTGACTGAGGTGCACCCGGCTTATCAATCACATAAATAACAGGTTTATCTTTCTGTTCAACTTGTTTAATATTTTTCTTAGGAACATCACCCTGTTTCCAGTCTGCAAACAATTTTTCAAGCTTTGGTTTCAACTCTTTCATGGTAATATCGCCTACAACAACTATTGTAGCATTGTTTGCTTTAAACCATGTATCATGGAATTTTACCAAATCTTCTCTTGTAATTTTAGCAACGGTGTTTTCATAACCTGAACCTGTAAAAGGCAGCCCATAAGCATGGTCTTTGCCATAAAAGAACTGAGGCAACACTCTTAAACCCATCTGTGCAGGATTAGATTTTTCTCTCTTTATCCCTGCAATTGTTTGTTGCTTAAGTCTGTCTAAGTCATTTTGCGGAAAAGTAGGATTCAATGTAACTTCAGAAAATATATTTAATGACTTGTCCAAATTTTCTTTTAATGCAGAAAGAGTAACATAGGAGAAATCCAAACCTGCTCCGGTCCCTAAATTTGCACCTAACGAGCTAAGTTCTTCACTTATTTCAAGAGCATCCTTTCCTTTAATGCCTTCATCCATCATTGCAGATGTTAAGTTGGCGGTACCCGGAATACTAAATTGGTCTGCAGAATATCCGGCATTTACCATTAACGTCATTTTAACTACAGGGATTGAACTTCTTTCAGCTAAAATAATTTTCATTCCATTAGACAAAGTTTCTTTTTGGAATGATGGAAACTTTGCATCAGGCTGCTCACCTATTACAGGAAATTGTTTTCTATCCAGGGTTGAAGCCATGGTTTTCATTTCCGGATAAGGATTTATTGTAAGGACATAAACACCATCCGAGAGCCATTTAGCTGCGGCATTTTTAAGTTCTTCTGCTGTAGCAGTGGTAGACCATTTTAGAGTATTTTTATAATAATCAGGTGATCCGCCATAAACTGCATTCTGTGCTAAAATATCAGACTTACCGCCAAATCCGCCTATCCTTTCTATCCCTTTAATAAAATTAGCAACTGTTAGTGTCTTAATTCTTTTTAATTCTTTTTCAGACGGGCCTTCTTTAATATACTTCAGCAATTCTTCATCAATGGCCTTTTCAACCAAAGCTATATCAACACCCTGTTTAGCGGTAGCTTCAATATAGAACTGACTGCCTATTTCTTTTTGGTCTACGTATGCCTGAACATTGGTTGCAATCTGTTCATCATAAACTAATCTTTTATAAAGTCTGGAGGTTTTTCCGGAAGCAAGTATGTCTGAGGTAACATCCAGTAATGTTAATTCTTTATCACCCCACTGCGGTACGTTCCATACTTTATAAATTTTTGACTGAGGAACTCTATCCTGAGCAATCTGGCGTTTTTCCCCTGTCATTTTGGCTACCCATATTGGCTGTTTAACAATAGGCCCAATAGGAGGCAGATCTCCAAAATATTTTTCGACTTTTGCTTTTATTTCGTCGGGTTTAACATCACCGGCAATACAAAGCACTGCATTATTCGGACCATAATATGTTTTAAACCAGTCATGAACATCATTAAGCTTTGCAGCATCAAGGTCTTCCATTTCGCCAATTACTGTCCATGAATATGGATGTCCTTTAGGATATGTGTTTTTTGTTATTAATTCTTCTGAAATTGCATAAGGAGAATTTTCACCCTGACGTTTTTCATTTTGAACAACCCCTCTTTGCTCATCCAATTTAGCTTGATCTATGGCGCCAATCATATAACCCATTCTGTCCGATTCCATAAATAAAGCTATATCCAAAGCAGAAGTAGGAACATTTTCAAAATAATTTGTACGGTCATTATTTGTTGTACCATTCAGGTCTGTAGCACCGACTCTTTCCATAGGCTGGAAATAATCATCATTATAATGTTCACTCCCATTAAACATTAAATGCTCAAACAAGTGAGCAAAGCCGGTTTTACCCTGTTTTTCATTTTTAGAACCTACGTGATACCAGATATTCAGCGCTACGATTGGCGCCTTATGGTCTTCATGCACTATAACCGTTAAGCCGTTGCTCAAAGTAAATTGGGTATATTTTATATCCAAATTATCTATTTTTTGAGCAAAGGTATTTACAGTAAGCAGGGCTGCAAAAGCCAATACTAAGTAAATAATTTTTTGCTTCATAGCTAACCTTTCTATGTTATTTAATACAATAAACAAGTGAATAGTCTTAATTAATTGATGGCTTAATTTATAAGGTTTTGGGGTAATAATAAAGTCCAATTATCTATAATTTTTGCAGTTTGTTCCCAACGCGAAGTTTGTTAGCTATTAAGGGGGAGTACGTCTTTTCCGGTTTGATATATTTAAGGAGTTCGAGATCTTCAAACTCCTTAAATATGATTGGAGAGCAGTTAGTTCTATTTAATAATTAGCTATATGGAGATCCTATATCTCAATTCTAAAAGCCCCGTCTTTAATATCAGCCACACAATAATCTGCTGTCTTTGCATCTTTATTATAGATTTTGAAATTAAATACTCCATTGATAATTAGCTTATTATTCTTAAAAAGGATTTCGTTAATGTCAAACTTCATTTGGAACGAAGAGGCTTCAAATGATGACCGGTTTCCTTTTATTTTGGTGCTGGAACGCGCATAATTTTCCATCCTTAAAGAAACATCAGTACTGACATCTAATTTCTTATCTGAGTCGACTATATCAAAGCCAAAGCCGTCAGCATCAATGGAATCCTTATATAATCCTCTTAGTCTGAACTCCATTGAAATCATTTGAGCAATATCTTCAGTGTTATTTTCGCCACGGGCTGTAATGGTTATGGCGTTTTCTTTACGAAGCATTACGGTAAAAATGGGCAGATCAATTTTTTTGTTATTTAATGTAAGGCTAATATACCCGCCTTTTTTCTCTTGCGGCATACTTATGCTTATATTTAGCACAACAAACATGATAATTAATATTTTTTTCATTTAGGCTCCTAATTAATAATTTTATATTCTAGTAACAGTACTTCCTTTACAAATTTTTCATATTCGGAATAACCAAATATCTGATACTTTTCGTTTTGACGTATAAAATTCGCCGTCCAATTCTCTTTTGGAAACGACAAGGAAATATACGGCTCTTTTACACATGTTTTTATCCGTTTCTTGAATGGAGTCCAGCGTGGGACATCGTCGTTTATTATATTCAGTTTTTTATAATCGACTATTACATCTACGGTCAGAGAGTCATTACTCATTCCGATTGGAATAATAAAAACTTCATAGTTGGACCTGAATATACTATCTCTGGTTTTATAAGAAGAATACCTGCTCTGGTCAGTCTTTTTATAAAGCTCGAATGGGACATTATAATTCAGATAATAAATTTTCTTATCAAAATTTAATTCACTGCCGTTGGCAATAAGCTTTTTATATCCTTCATCTCCTCGAAAAACATTTCTGTATATAAAATCCGTTCGTAAAGCCAGAAACGGGAATGATCCGGTATAAATGGTGTCAGATTTCGCAAATTCACATGAGAAGCTTATGTCTTTATTAAAATCGGACTCTTTACAGCTTTTTTCAATTTCCTTCACTACATCGGGATTTACTTTAGCAATTGCCGGTATTACATCCTTAGATACTTTGACAGTAATATTTACGTCATTAAAATTATTATCAAACACATCAAGGGTTACGTACTTATTATAAGGTACTTTTCTTACTTTATAAAATAGTTTAATATTATAATCATTATCGGTTTCCCAGGATTCCTTCCCGTGCTTTTTCAACAGCTTCATTACCTGACACTTTACATATAGCAGTATGGAGTCTTTTCCGGTGTACTCAACCGGCTCAATAGTAAACGATAGCACTTGCCCAATATCAGTACCGTTTGTAAAGAATTCAAGGTCACCCATATTAATATAAAATTCTGATTTTTTCTGAACCATAAAGTCATCCCAGACTAAAGGATCAAGGAAATTGAATCCCGTTTTAGTTAGGTTACCGGAAAGTATTTTTTCAAAACCGCTAAGAATGATACATCCTTCCATTTTCTTCCCCGGTTCCAGTACTTTTTTAAAATTGATTTCCTGTGCTTTATCGGGACTGACGGCAGTCATTTCAACTTTTACCGGCTGAGTAGTCTGGGCAAATGCGGCAGCAACCAAAATTAATGCTAAGAGTATTTTTTCCATTTAATTACCTGTTAACTTAATTGTAAAATAATCGGCGTCTGTTACTTGTTCACGGACAGCCATATTTGTATTCTGAGAACCGGTAAATTTTCTTTCGATATTATTATTCCGTATATCTTCATTTTTCTTTATAGCTTTTTTATTTACTCTTCTTGAATGACCGGCAGATTTTACCTCCTTCACCGGTTCAGCAACTTGCCTTGGAAGTTCCTGTACATTTGTGCTTCTTAATTTTGAGTTTAAAACTGCATTTGTACTTGCTAACGCTACAATCTTATTTTCATAGTTTTCATAGGATGCTTTGCTGCTTATGTAATATGCTAAAAAAAGGACTGAGACAATTATCAGGGAGGCCGCTGCTGAAAATGCATAAATGGTACTTCTGCTGTTATTGCGGACGGCACTACCGGACAACACCGGTACCGGAGCGGTAGACATAGATCCATAATAGTTATTAACTTCTTTTTTAATACCTAGGAAGCACTGAATTGTTTTTCTGCATTCATCGCATTTTGCAAGATGCTCAAACATTTCCCGCTGCATCTCTTCATCCAGCTCGTTATCAACAAACAAGCTAATTTCAAAATCATAATGTTTCATAATTATTCTTCTAATAATAATTTCTTTAGCAAATTTCTGGTTCTAAATAATTTTATTTTAACATTGCTTAAAGACAAGCCCGTTATCTCGCCAATTTCAACATAAGAGAATCCGCCATATTCTTTAAGGTATAACAACTCATTCTCTTCCGGAGATAAAGTCAGCAGCGCTTCATTCAGAGAGATTTTATCGTCAAAATCTGAGCGGTAAGCTACTTCCATATCATCTGCATCAACAGACTGCCTTATTTTTCTTTGTGAAAGCAGATTATAACATTTGTTTCTGGTTAAAATTAAAAGCCATGTTTTAATGCTGCATTCCTGTTTATAACTTTGGTTATTGTCCATATATTTAAGAAATACCTCGTGCATAACATCTTCGGCATCCTCACGGTTTTTTAACAAACTGAAAGCATACCTGAAAATATCAGCAGAATATTCTTTATAGATATCTCTATATTGCTTATGTATTAATATTGTTTTCAAAAAAAATTTAAACGGTTTTAATAAATAGACAGTTCACCACCTGAAAAGTTACAAATAAAAAAAATCTTTCTTACCCGCTAATATTAAATAATTTAGCCTATATATACAATTGTTTTTATTAAGTAACATTATACTCAGGGTAGTTTTATAAAAACAATTATCATAGGCATAATGGTTAATAAAATTAACAGACCGGTCATAATTAATTACAAATAATTACTTAAATTTGTATGAAATTATATATTTAAATATTGTATATTAGTAAAACAAAAAAATAATTTAGGGCATCATATGCAAAAAATTAGTTATGAAATTAAGGAAAGAATTGAGCCTGTCACTTTTGCAGAGCATCTAGGATTTTGTCAATATTTTACAGACCACTGCTTTGAAATGGATTACTCCCCTGAAAAGGGCTGGCACAATGCCTCTATAAAACCTTTGCAGAATCTATCTTTGCATCCTGCAACAATGTTTATTCACTACGGTCAGGCAATTTTTGAAGGTTTAAAAGCTTTTAAAACCGTAAATGAAGAAATAGTAAGTTTCCGCCCTGACAGACATTTTACAAGATTGAATAATTCAGCACGCAGACTCTGCATGCCTGAAGTTGATATAGATTTTGTTATCCATGCTATGTCTGAGCTTATAAAAGTTGATAAGAATTGGATACCTACCGGACCCGGTGAATCTTTGTACCTTAGACCGTTTATGTTTGGTGACGATTCTGTTTTAGGTGTTAAACCATCTACAAACTACAAATTTTTAATAATTATGTCCCCCGTTGGTGCATATTATCCTGAAGGTTTTAAACCGGTTAAGATATTGGCTCAGGATGATTATGTACGTGCAGTTCGAAAAGGAATTGGCGAATGTAAAACACCTGCAAACTATGCTGCAAGTTTATATGCTGCTGAAGTTGCTAAGAATAAGGGATTTACTCAGGTTTTATGGCTTGATGGTGTTGAGCAAAAATATATTGAAGAAGTAGGAACAATGAATATCTTTATTCACTTTAAAGATGAAATTGCCACTCCAAAATTAACAGGCTCAATATTACCCGGTGTTACCAGAGCCTCTGTTATTGAGATTCTGCAGAGCTGGAACATGAAAGTAACTGAACGCCTTATAAGCATTCAGGAAGTTATTGATGAATACAAAAAGGGTAATGTGCTTGGTGTTTTTGGAACTGGAACAGCAGCTATTATCTCTGTTCTGGGCCTGCTTCAGTATAAAGATTTCGATATGAATTTTACTTATGCTGATGACTGCTTAGAAGCCAAATTGTTCAATTATATTGTCTCCCTTGATTTTGGAAAATCAGAAGACGTTCATAATTGGCTTACTATTATTGAAAAAAATGGAGTTACTGTTTGATGAAACTGTGCCGTCTGCTATCATTGGTTCTTATATTTTTTAATTTTTCTTTTTCTCAGCAACATTCTCGACCTAAAAATATAGTTATTATGATAGGAGACGGCATGGGACTTACTGAAGTCTCTGCTTCAGTATTGAGCATGGGAAATTCTCCTTATAAAAAATTCTCAAATGTAGGCCTTTCTGTTACCCGCTCTCTGGATAAGCTAATTACAGATTCAGGTGCCGGCGGTACTGCAATTGCCACTGGATATCGTACAAACTATCACTTTATTGCGGTTGATACTCTTAACCAGCCCCTTACTACTATTTTAGAACATGCAAAAAAGTTAAAAAAATCTACCGGCGTTGTAGTTACCAGTTCTGTTACTAATGCTACTCCTGCTACATTTCTTGCACATATAATTGACAGATCCTTAGACAACCAGATAGCCGAGCAATTAACAAATCAAGATGTAGATGTTGTTATCGGCGGAGGAACTCAATACTTCCTGCCCAAAGAATTTGGGGGCATCAGAACAGACACCTTGAACCTCCTTAATAAAATCCTTTCCAAAGGATATAAACTATATACAAATCCTGACAGTCTTCTTAATAGTGAAACCGGTACACGTTTTTATGGTCTATTCGGAAGTGAGTGTTTTCCGCCCGCCTCTCAAAGGAAATATACTCTTGCACAAATGGTAAAGAAGGCTATTAAAGAACTTTCTAAGAATAAAAACGGATTTGTTCTTATGGTGGAAGGCAGCCAGATTGACTGGACATCTCATGATAACAATGCGGTTGAATTCTTCCCGGAAATGGTTGATTTTAACGACGCCATAAATACCACCCTGGAATTTGCCGACAAAGACAAAAATACACTTGTAGTTGTAACTGCCGATCACGAAACAGGCGGAATGGCTATAATAAAAGGAGACCGTGACGGCAAGAATTTAAAACTTGCTTACACAACTAAGGGACATACCCCAGCAATGGTTGGAGTTTTTGCTAATGGTAAAGGTGCAAATCTATTTAACGGAGTTTTTGACAACTATATGACCGGAAGAAAATTATTTAATTTATTAGATCCGGAGTATAAGTTTAAATAAGTACGGAGCGCTGCTGCTTGTATTTACATTTTCTGTTTAGCTTAATAAAAGCAAGATTAAGTATAATATTACTATTATTCCAAAAACTAACAGAATAATTTTTAGGCTGGTTTCAAACTTCTTATTTGAATTTACTTTTTCAACGGCGGGAGTTTTTTCCCGCTCTGCTTCATATACAACTTCCTCATCCCCAATGTTGTCGTTATCCAATTTTATTTCAAATCCTCCGGCAGCTTCAACCTGCATAGCCTGTACATTTTGCACTCCCTCTACATAATTTATTTCTTGCTTTAAAGTACCATCCGGATTATATGTGCGGCTAAGCCCCTCTTTTTTACCTCCGGTAAAATTTGTCTCTTCTTTCAATTTACCGTTTGAATAGAAAATTTGGGTTAGACCTTCATCCTTTCCATTTTTAAAATTCTTGACTCCAAGTACAGTACCGGTCTCATAATAAAACTTAGCCGGGCCATTTGCCAAACCGTTTTTATAATTCCATTCACCTTTAAGGGCACCGCTTTTATAATAAGTAGTGGTAATTCCGTTTCGCTTACCTTCCTTAATAGTTTCGTTTCTTTGAAGGGATCCGGAATTAAAATATGCCTTAGTATAACCGTCAATTTCATCGTTTCTAAAATTTATTTCGGCTTTTATATTACCATTTTCATAAAAATACTTGGTTAAGCCGTTTTTTTTATTATCCTGGAAAGCAATTTCGGCTTTTATGTTGCCATTGCTGAAATAAAGCTTGGAAATACCATGTTTTTTGTTGTGCAGATAGCCTACAGTTTCAATAATCACACCTTCTATACTGTAAACTTTTGACTCTCCCTCAAGTCTTCCTTCAACATAGACCCTTTCACTCCTGATGTTACCGTTTGTATAATAGGTTTTAAAAAGTCCGTGTTTTTTGCCGTCTTTGATTTCGTACATAGTTCTTAAAAATATTATCAAAAAGAGAAATATTACTCTTATTTTTAAAATAATAAATATTTATATTACTTTTTCTTATATTTAATAATAATATTATTTTAATATTTAAAATTTACTTCTTTTATGTTGAAGTTGCAAAAAAGTAATAATAAAGATAGAAATTGATATGAAAACAATAAATTTTGATCCTGTTAAAAAGGCAAATACAGAAAAAGTTCTTTTGAGCATTAAGAACTTGCCTTCTATACCAAAAGTTATTTTTGAAGTTACCAAATTGCTTGAAGATCCTTCGACCACTACTAATAAATTAGCTGAAATTATTAGTAAAGATCAGGGTCTTACTCTCAAAATACTATCGGTAGCTAACTCTCCTCTTTATGGTATAAGAAGAAAAGTTTCATCAATTGAGTTTGCTATTCTTGTCTTGGGTTTTAAGGATATGAAGGATATTGTTACTGCAATAAGCTTTGCAGATTCTTTTAAAATTTCTACCAGTCAAGAATTTGAACCAATGGACTTTTGGATTCACTCTATGCTTGCCGGCACAGCTGCAAAAAGTATTGCTCAATGCCTTGGCTTTAATTTAGGCGGCGATGCATTTGTTGCCGGTATTATTCACGATATCGGAATTTTAGTTATACATAAATATATGTATAAGGAATTTCTTGAAATAATTAAACTTGCAAATACACAAAATATTCCAATTTTTGAAGCTGAATATCAAGTGCTTGGTTTATCTCATCAGGAGATAGGCAGATTCTTATGTGAAAAATGGCAGCTCCCTGCTGTTTTATGTGATACTATCAATCATCATCACCAGCCAAGTCTTGGTACAAAAAATAACGTTATCACCTCAATTATTCATTTAGTTGATTATATGACACAGAAGCTTAATATCGGGTCTTTCTTTTGGGATACAAATATGGAATTAGATCCGTCTATATTAGAAACTTTACACTTTGAATCTATGGAAGACTTAGACAAATTTACGGCCGATTACAAAGAGTTATTTGAAGTCAGCTCTTCTTCTTTAAGATTTTAGAAAAGGGTTTTATGAATACGGATAAAAGTAAAAAATTATTCGAGCTTGCAAAAAATAACATCCCCGGAGGAGTAAACTCTCCTGTCCGGGCATTCAGATCCGTTGGCGGATATCCTCTTTTTATAAAAAAGGGTATCTCTTCAAAAATTTACGATATTGATGGAAATGAATTTATTGACTACATAGGAAGCTGGGGCCCTCATTTATTCGGGCACAACCCCGATTTTATTAAAAAGGCTCTTATAGAAGCTATTGATAACGGAACCAGTTTTGGAGCACCAACTGAATTAGAAGTTACAATTGCTGCTCTTATAAAAGAGCTTGTACCTTCCGTTGAGCTTGTCAGAATGGTAAACAGCGGCACGGAGGCAACCATGTCCGCCATTAGAACCGCAAGAGGATTTACCGGCAGAGACAAGTTTATTAAATTTGAAGGCTGTTACCATGGCCATGCAGATTATTTCTTAATTAAAGCAGGCTCAGGCGCTTTAACATTGGGAACTCCTACCAGTCCCGGTGTAACAAAGAATAACGCTATGGATACCCTGCTGGCACGTTACAACGATTTAGAATCCATTAAAAGATTAGCAGCAGCTAACAAAGGTGAAATTGCCGCTGTTATAATTGAACCAGTCGTCGGGAATATGGGCGTTGTTATTCCTTCAAAAGATTTTTTAAACGGACTGGTTGAGATTTGCAAAAATGAAGGCATCCTGTTAATTTTTGATGAAGTTATGACCGGATTCAGATTAGCTAAAGGCGGTGCTCAGGAGTTATTCGGCATTAAGCCTGATTTATCTACATTTGGTAAAATAATCGGCGGAGGCCTTCCTGTCGGGGCATTTGGCGGCAGAAAAGATATTATGGAGCAGGTTGCTCCAAGCGGTCCTGTTTACCAGGCAGGTACATTAAGCGGCAATCCTTTGGCAATGGCGGCCGGTTTTGCCATGCTAAGTTATATTAAAGAAAATCCCGGCATTTATTCCGTGTTGGAAGAAAAATCAAAAAAGCTTGCAGATGGAATTATGGATAATGTTAAAAAGCTGAATAAAGATTTTGTTCTGAACAGAGTCGGTTCAATGATGAGCCTTTTCTTTACAAATATTCCGGTTGTTGACTTCGAGTCCGCTTTCACTTCTAACACAGAATTATTCGGAAAATATTTTCATAATATGCTGGAAAGAGGTATCTACTTACCTCCTGCCCAATTTGAGGCCTGGTTTGTTTCCCTGGCTCATACGGATGAAGACATAGAGAAAACAATTTCAGCAAACTACGAATCATTAAAATTATTGTAAAAAAAAAGGGAGCTTCAGCTCCCTTTTTAAGTTAAGTACCTTTCCGCACCCCCATCTTTTACAATTATGACTCGCTTGGTTCAATGTTGATCCAATGTGCAATTTTTTGTAACTTTTTACGTATCATAGATATATCTTCTCAAGCTCTCCGGCATTTAACACTAACTTGAAAAACTGAGCATCATGTTATGCCGATTACATTCCGTCAAAATTAGTTGTTTATTGTGGAAACATTTTGAATTTATCAAATAAATATGTAATTTCGACAGTGACCTTGAGAAATGTCTATTTATTTTTAAAATATCATACAATAATGGTTATTATTTATGAAAAATTATTTACTGCTTTTCATTTATTTAACTGCTGCTTTCTCTTCCATAATTTATCCCCAGCAGAAAAAAGTCAATTACCGTAGAGATGCCGTTCCTGATTCGGCTCTTCTAATTACAGATCCATATCAATATTCAAACATACACCGAAGCGGAAACACTGTCTGGACTGAATTGAACCCCAAAGTACCGAGAACAACTTATTTGTCAATTTACTTTACTTGTGCAGACACCGGCTGGAGTGTAGGTGACGGAGGAGCCATAATTAAAACCACCGACGGAGGAGCAAGCTGGGTAACCAAATCCGGTAACTCAACTGTTACTTTACTATGCGTAAACAGTTTTGACGAAAAAACGGTAATTGCAACAGGTTTTAACGGAACCATTCTGCGCTCTGAAGATGCAGGGGAAAACTGGACTCAGGTTCAGAGTAATGTTACCGGAGATTTATGGTCAGTTCAGATGACAGGAAGATATACAGGATGGATTTGCGGACTGAACTCGGCTTTGCTTAAAACTACAGATGGCGGCCTGACCTGGGAACACGTAAGCACGGGTTTCCCGAACAATTATTGGGCGCTTAAATTTATTAACAACACAGGTTATATAACCTGCAACGGCGGCAATATCCTTAAGACGACAGATACCGGCCTGACTTGGAGCCAAAAATCAATAAATTACGCTTATAATTTATATTGCCTTCATATGTTTGACAGTTTAAACTTCATGGCAGCCGGTTACCATGCAGTAATAGCTAAGACCACCGATGGCGGAGAAACATTTACGTATAATTATGGCGGAGACGACATAAACTCTATAACCTTTGCAAATGACAGTATCGGATGCGTATATGGACTAAATAGCTGGGTGTACTATAGAACCACAAACAGAGGTGCAACCTGGACTTGGACATCCTCCCAAAATATTGGAGAATATTGCGGTGTTTTCATAAATGACTCCATCGGTTACAACTGCGGTGAAAAAATAAAAATAAACAAAACCACAGATGTAGGTGCTTCATGGAACAGGCTAATTAATAATGATGATTTTAGAGATGTTTATTTTTCAAGCCCGGATAACGGCTTTATTACAAGTGGACAGCTTTATCATACTAATGATGGCGGGCATACATTAACTCCAGTCCCTTATAATGAAGGAGGACAAAGTACCTTTATTAATGGGCAGGAAATATTTTTTATTGATAGTTTAGTTGGACTGATTGGCGGTAATCACACAATATATAGGACAAGTGATGAGGGGAATAATTGGTCAAAAATAACTGCACCTTTAACTTCAACTCAAGAATACTATGTCAATTCATTTTCACCAAGCACTCATAACGTGGTCTGGGCTATTAATTGCAGCAAGATTATTTGTTCCACTAACAAAGGAGAAACTTGGAATTTATCTGATTTTGCCGGTTATTATTCAAAAATCTTTTTCCTAGATTCCTTGCATGGATGGATTGGAGTCCTAAACAGCAAAATTTTAAAAACTACAAATGGCGGTAATACATGGTTGGAAATTCCTATAAATGCCTATGAAATTGCTGATATTTATTTTAGGAGTAATGACGTTGGATATATCCTTAGTGATCGGAAATTTTATAGAACAACTAATAGCGGTTATGATTGGTATATTGACTCCACCGTTATAAATTATGGTGTCCTACCCGGGAAATTCAAATGGTTTGATGCCCAGCACGGCTTAATAATTGGTTCAAGTGCTACGCTTGAGACTAATGATTCCGGCAAAACGTGGCTGAATATAACCGGTCAGTTGGGATACTGCCTTAGTAATTTTAGAGCAGCAACAACATATTTAGGATATGGCATAAGCACAGGCGGACTATTGGTCAGTTATTATAATGACAGTTATACCCCTGTTGTACTTACTTCTTTTAATGTGTATGAAGAGAATGATAAAATAATATGCCGATGGAATATAGCCGAAGAAAGTGAAATATCCGGATATGGCATTGAGAAATCATTTGATGGGATAAGCTGGAATACAGCCGGTTTTGTGCCTGCGAAGAAACTTAACTCCTACAGTTTTATTGATAACGCTGAAGGAATATCAAAGATCTATTACAGGATAAAAATAATTAATTTTGACGGGAAATTTAATTATACCGATAAAGTAGAATTTAATAATGGAAATAAGAAATTTCATTTCCAATTATCCCAAAACTTTCCAAACCCGTTTAACTCCACAACTAATATTCAATTTTACGTTCCCGAGCTTTCTGATGTTAAGATAGAGTTATTTAATATTCTTGGTAAGAAAGTGATGGATATAATAAGCAGAAAATATGAGACCGGGAGTTACAACCTTCAGCTTTCTTTGGTTAACCTTGCAAGCGGAGTCTATTTATACAAAATGACGGCTACCGGTCAGAGTAATAAAGTTTTTGAGCAGACTAATAAACTTATAATCTTAAAATAATTTGAGGACAGTTTTATGAAATATTACTTTATGCTTGTATTATTATTTTTTATCATTAGAAATGATTATTGTCAAACTTACGCAGAACTCCCCGCTGCAAAAAATATTTTAGTTGTATATAAAAGAGGTGATTCAGTATCTGAAGCAATAAAGAATGAATATGTAAATAGAAGAAATATTCCATTAATTAATGTTATAAAAGGTACGTTTAATTTAGGGGGCTTAGAAATTCCAGATAGTGCCTACAATAAGCAGGTTATATTAGATCATAATGGCGAATCAATAAAGAGAAATGGTGACTGTACCGGATCAAATGGTTATCCCTGCGATACCTTGGCATGGCAATACTATGAAGATTATATTGCCGCTCCCATAAGAACATATCTAAATAATACAATTGATCCGGCAACCGGAAATTATTTAAGAGATCAAATAAGGTATATTGTTCTTTGTAAAGGAATACCTTTTAAAATACAAAGTGGTGGGGATTGGGGACCCGACGCTTATAGAAACCTGATAAATATTTCTGTTGATGCAATGCTATCTATATTAAATACTAACAGCAATAATAATCTGCCACCACTTCAATATTACACAACTGACCCTAAAGGCAATCCATATTATAATTGCGATCCCAATTTTACAATGGACTACCGATTTAAGCCAAACTTTTTTACCAACAGTCAAATAACTCTTTCATATTTGGTATCACGACTGGACGGGATTAATCTAGATGAAACTATTCAAATGATTGACCGCTCTGTAAATGCTGATACATCCGGAACCGGCACTTTTATCCTTGATTTTGCAGGTACCTATCAGAGGCATATAAATGATGCAGCAAGTGCTCAAGAAATATTAAACAATTTAGGCTTTAATAGTATATTTGGACAAAATATATTTGCAAATACTTCAAATGTAATAGGATATACTTCTCAAGGGCAGCATGCCGGTTATGTCCCTGATTATCTCCAGTCCTTACTTCAATTCAGTTATTTAAATGGTGCTGTCTGCAATACATTTGAAAGTTTTAATTGTTGCAGTATGCTCCCAATATTTAGAAAGGGTCAGGGACTGATAAGCGAGTTTGTTAAAAAAAGAACTGCCGATAATCAGGCAGGCACGTCTGGTGTAGGAGATGCGTTTGAACCATTTACGGGTGGAATTCCACAAAATGCAGTACTATTTCCGGCATATGCCATAGGTTACGGTGTTGTTGATGCAGTTTATCAGGCGATACCTGAAATACCTTGGCATTATGTAGTTATCGGAGATCCGTTAACCCGTATATATAAAACTCTGACTACGGATACAATAAAAGTAAATACCGCTTTTAATTCTTTGGTTACAGACCATAAAATCATCGTTCCTGAAAACGTAACATTGACCTTAAATGATAATGCAGTAGTAGAGTTTAAAAAGAATGCTCAGTTGCAAATAAAAGGCCGGCTGGTGGTTGGGAGTAACGTACAATTAAATTTTAACAGCTATTCTACACTTGAGCTGCAAGACCTGAGTTTGACAAATTCATCAATTACATTCAAGGACTGTGCCCGATTAAAAAGTGCAAATAAGCTTACTCTAAATTCAAATAGTACGTTAACTCTTGCAGATAAATCCAGCGCTACTATTAATAGTTTTCATTTGTTCGGTGATTGCAAATTAACTGTTACAAAAGGAGTGGTAAATACTAACAAACTGATTATCCATTCTTGTAAAGACATAATAAATAACGGGACTATAAATATTATGAAAAGTCTTATTGCAGATACAGACAGTAAAAAGACAATATCGGCTACTACTAACGGCCAAATAAACTGCTCCAATATTGATACGCTGTTTTTAGACAACTGTTCATTTGATAATGTTGGCTTATCAGTCAGCATTACAGAACAATTAGCAAATACTTATTATTCTCTTAAAAATATAGTGTTCACAAACCAGAGTTTTCAATTTTCAGGAAAAGAAGAGAATCAATTATCCTTAGCCTTATCAGACTTAAAATTTATCAATAATCAATCTGCTGCATTATCCCTTTCTTTAATAAACAATTTAGAAATAAATAATGTTGAAATTAGTAACAGCAGTCAACTGGAAAACGGTTTAAATCTCGAAAGAATTCAAAATGGATATATCCATAACGTTACAATAAATAATAGCAAAAAAGGTATAAAATTAATACATGGTAGCAACCCAACTGTACTTTTGTCAGATGCAAGCTATAATTACATTATTGACAGTGTTAAAATTTATAATAGTGTTACCGGCTATGATTTTGAAGGAATAAATTGCGATAATCTGAAAATTACTAACTCAAATATTTCTAATTCTACTGTAGGAATTAACGTCTATAATTTCACCTGTTCTCCACAAATTAGCAATAATGTAATAAGCAATTGCAATATTGCAATTCTCTTAGCGAATGGAACAGATGTTTTACTAAAGAACAATAATATTACCTCAAGTCTATGCGGTATCTCTCTAAATAATATAACTGAACCATTAATTGTAAACAACCAGCTTATTGGCATAAATCATCCAAAATCATTAAGCGGGATATTTTCCAGCTCAAGTAATGGCATATATAGATTAAATAACATTTCTTATTTTAAGAATGGCATTGAACTTGGGAATTCATCACCTAAAATAGGACAGAATACTATAACCGATAATATTGAGCATGGCCTGTATATTACTGCAGGCTCTTCCCCTGATTTAAGCTCCTCATATATTTATAACACTCTCCCGGCTACGCAGGTACCTATCTCAGGATTTAATCTGATAAAAGATAATGGTAATTCAAATAACTGTTCCCTAACTATGCAGTCTGAAATATATTTTAATCAAAGTAAAATTGCTTTAGCCGAAGGCTGCAACAGCATAATTGATGACAGGAATAAAAGCGGCTGTAATAATCAATTACTTATTGAAGGCAGTAACGGAGATGATACTGAAGCTTACCTGAATTATTGGGGTAATCATCCCATTTATGGAAATGACCCTAATAATAGAACAGCAGGAGATGTGTATTTTGATCTTAATCCATATTTACCTGAGGAGTGTAACAATATACCAAATCAACAGAATAGTCTAGTATTAAGAAATGCAGCAAATGTACCTGTAGATACTGTATTTACTACAACCAAAAGTAACATAGAACTAAGCGGCATTAATTTAGACTATGCAAAAAGTTTGAATAATTATTTGAATAATAATTACACTGAGAGCATTACAGGTTATAAAAACATTATCTCTGCTTATGGTAATAATATTAAAAGCGCAGAAGCCTATAAAAAATTATTTGCTGTTAATAAACTTAAAAAAAGCAGTAAGGAGACATTTATTGAACTAAAAAATTATTATGATAATAAGAGAAGCACTTTGCAGGACTCAATTCTTATAAATATATTAAGCCAGCTTTCAAACTTATGTCTTATTGAGATCAAAAATTTGGATGCTGCAATAGATAATTTCCTTGTAATTGCTGCAAACAATCCCAATAATGATAAGGGCTTTTATGCCTGCGTTGATGCACTTTCAGCTTCTCTGTTACAAGATTCTACAAACCAATTAAGTAAGAAGAATAAACTCAATATTGCGGGAATTGAAGATTTTAATAAAAGATATGCTGATTTAATGAGAAACAGAAGCTTAGGTTCATTTTCTGCAGATAGTAAAAACATACCTCAAAAGAATGAGTTACTATCAAATTACCCAAATCCGTTTAACCCGGAGACGATGATTTCATTTTCAATAAAAGAGCAGTCTAATGTTAAACTTGTTATATTTGATGTGTTAGGCAGAAAAGTAAAGGAACTGGTTAATGAAGAAAAATTACCCGGTACTTACAATGTTAAGTTTAATGCCGGTAATTTATCGTCAGGAATTTACTTCTATTCAATTATCACTAATAACTTTGTACAGACTAAAAAAATGCTGCTATTAAAATAAATATACGTTCACCTTTTTCTTTAAACGGGTAAAAAAAGAATGAAGTAATGTTTTAGGCTTACCAAGTCCCGGACATTGGATGACTTTGCCGGATAAATGGGCGGTATCATAATTTATATTTAAGATACCGCCTATGAATATTCGCTCTATTTAACTTTAATATCTGCTCTTCTTTTCATTCCTTCCGTTTTTGGAAGCTTTTCATCCTCATATTCTGAAAATATCTCTTCTACAATAGAGGTAGTAGCAGGTCTTTGCTCACCATAACGCTTATATGTTTCTAATGCTGACTGAAAAGATCTTTTAAGCCTTGTAAATTCATTCTCAAATTTGTCAACTGTCCCGTTATACTTTCCTTCAGCATATGATTTTACTAATTTATAAATATTATCAGCTTTTTGGACAAGGTCTTCTTCAAACTGTCTTGCCTGTTTAATATATTTCCACGAAATATCATTAGCAGCTTTGAAAGAATGGTTAAATTTGTGTCTGATATCCTCTCGCATATCACTCCCTTTTTTAGGGGCATACAACAGACTTATAGCACTTCCTATAAACCCTCCGGCAATAAAAACCGCAGCAATATTTTTTCCTTTTGACATAATAACCTCAACTTAAATTTCACTTGTAAATAAACAGTTATTTTAAGAATAACAATCTCACTGATCACAAATTAAACAAAAAGGGCTGATGTTTAGTCAGCCCTAAGGTAAATTACAATATTCTTTCCAGCGGCAGTTGAAAGACTCTCACTTTATCATCAGTTCTCATAATTTCTCCGTTCAATTTATTTATTTGCTCCAGAAATTCTTCAAGCTGATCATCATCAGTAAATGCCACCATTTTAACGGAATTGAATCCCGGAAAAGTCCTTGTCCCTAAATGGGCATCGGTAGAATGTCCTTTTCCGGTAACATTATCCCATTTTGTATAAAAATCTATCCCAAGTCTGTCTTGAACCAATGAAATTCTATCCTCTAAGATATCATGATAAATAACGAATGCAACTTTCATAATGGTTCCTCATTTATGATTATTCTTTTATCAAAACAGGTTCCGCTTTCTCTTCAGAAATCTGTTTCTTTTTCTTTTTGAATATACTAAATATTTTAAATTTAGAAAAATCATCAAGAATTGAATATACAACCGGTACAATGAACAAAGTTAAAAACGTGGAAGTAATCAACCCGCCAATAACCGCCTGTCCCATAGGAGATCTGAACTCAGAACCTTCTCCTAAGCCAAGAGCAACAGGTATCATACCAAAGACCATTGCAAAAGTGGTCATCAAAATAGGCCTCAACCTTGTAGGGCCAGCCTGCGCAAGAGCCTCAAACCGGCTTAGACCTCTTTCTCTTAATACGTTTGTAAAATCGACCAGCAGAATTCCGTTCTTAGTTACAAGACCCATTAACATGATTATACCGATCATTGAAATAACAGAAAGACTGCTCTTAAATATCAGCAGAGTAATAACCGCGCCTATCATTGACATAGGCAATGCAATCATAATAGAGAATGGGTGAATAAAGCTTTCAAACTGTGCTGCCAGCACAATATATACAAATACAATTGCCAGCATTAAAGAAAGAAGCATATTTCCGAAAGACTCTTCCTGATCCTGCCCGGAACCTACAATATTTATGGAATACCCGGGTTCCAATTTAATCTTATCGGTTTCCTTCTGAATCTCAGCCATTGCAACACCTAAGAGTTTTTCATTCAGGTTTGCATCAATCCTGATTTCTCTCTGACGCGCATATCTGTTTATTAAAGAAGGACCAACACCCTGTGACAACTGGGCAACATCACTAATAGGCACTAAGATATCTTCTCCCATTGGACCTTTTTTATTGCTCTTTAATGAAAGCAATGAAATATCACTTAGGTTCTTTCTGTCCTGTTCACGCAATCTGACTCTAATATCAATTTGTTCATCTTTATCTTTAAATTGGGATGAAACATCACCATCAACCATTGCCCTTACGGAAGCAGCTAATAAATACGGATTAACGCCCAAATCACTGGCTTTATGCCTGTCGATATTTATTTTCAATTCCGGCTTAGAAAGCTCCAGACTATTTTCAATATCAACTACTCCCTGAGTATTTTGCATAATCACTTTTAATTTGTCTGCTATCTTAGAGAGTTTATTTATGTCATTACCCCGGATACTATAAGATAATGGTTTTGTCTCACCTCCCATACCTTCAGTTGCAAATGATATATTAGCTCCCGGTATTTTTTTGAATGTTGTTCTTAAATCATTCATTATCTGCTTGTCACTTTTCACTCTCTCTTTTTTCTTAACAAGCTTAACCAGAACGTTACCTTTGGTAACAGGGTCATTCTCAGAACCAATTGTGGTTAGGATAGTGGTTACTTCAGGATATTTTTTAACTTCTTTTTCAATCTGAGCGCAGATATTACTTGTCTGCTCCAATGAACTTCCCGGAGCAGCAGTAACACTTACAGTAAACTCATTCCTGTCAGTATTTGGGAAAAACTCTGCCCCAAGCATACCCATCAGCATCATACTGCCTACAAATGCTGCAATAGAGGCAATAACGATGGTTTTTCTGTGCTTTAATGCCCATCTTAATTGTCTCTGGTAAACTCCGCTTAACCATTCGAACATATGGTTAAAGAAGTACAGACCTCTTCTGATAGGGCCTCCGCTGTTACTTAAGTCTTCATCTTCGGCCTTAAGCCATTTGGATGAAAGCATTGGTGTTAAAGTAAATGCAACAAACAAAGACACCAGAACGGCGGCAGATATTGTCAATCCGAATTCGTAGAAAAAACGCCCTACAATACCCTTCATAAAAGCAATAGGGATAAACACCGCAACTATGGTAAATGTAGTAGCAAGTACGGCTAAGCCGATTTCGGAAGAAGCTGATTTAGCGGCTTCCATTGGTGTTTCACCGCGCTTTAAGTGCCTGTATATATTTTCTATCACCACTATCGCATCATCAATAAGCAGACCGACTGCCAATGACAGCGCCAGCAGGGACATCATATTTAATGTAAAGTTAAGCGCATACATTAATATAAAACTTGCAATAATGGACGTAGGCAGCGCAAGTGCTGAAATTATTGTTGCACGCATATTTGCCAGGAATAAATAAATAACAATAATTGCAAGCAAACCACCGTAAATAATATCAAAAAGAACATCATTAATAGAATCCTTAATATAGATACTATTATCCTGTACTATTTCAACCTTAATGTCTTTTGGCATTTCTTTTTGAAGGATTGCTATCTGCTTTTTAGTTTCATCCGCAACTTTAACAGTGTTACTTCCGGAATTTTTAATAATTCTAAGGCCGACAGCATTATTGCCATTAATTCTTGTTAAGCTTACCTGTTCTTTAATTCCATCTACAACATTTGCTACATCAGATAAATACACAGGGTTACCCATTGGGGTAGCAACTATGATATTTTTGAAATCTTCAACTTTTTGGAATTTACCCATTGTTCTTAGCAGCAACTGGTTTTTTCCCTGGATCAGATTTCCACCCGGGATCTCCACGTTTGATGCGCCTACAGCCATTATAACATCCTGAATGGATAACTTATAAGCCTGAAGCTTTGCTGCATCAACCTCAACCTGTACTTCCCTTTCGGAACCGCCTACCAGGTTAACAGAGCCGACACCAGGAATGTTTTCCAGCCGTTTTATTATTTCATCTTTTGTAAATGTAGTAATATCCTTTGGACTTCTTGTACCGGATATTGTTAAAGCGAGTATAGGTAAAGCCTGCGGATCATAACGCTGAATTATAGGATCTTTTATTTCTGCCGGCAGATTAGATCTTACCGCAGCAACTTTTTCCCTTACGTCCTGTGCTGCAACTTTACCGTCAATTTCCAGTTTAAATGCAACTACTACAATTGATACACCCTCTCTTGAATATGACTGGACAAAGTCCACACCAGCTACCGGGTTTACGGCTTCCTCAACTTTTTTAGAAACATCTGATTCAATTTGTTCAGGGCCTGCACCAGGCAGAACTGTTGTAATAATTACATAGGGTATATCAACATTCGGATACAAATCTACATTTAGCTGTACATAAGAAAATAAACCCAGTACCACCAATGCAAGAATCATCATCGTGGCAAATACAGGTTTTTTAATTGATATATCTGCTAATTTCATATTTTTAATTTCCTAAAAATCTTTCTTATTCTATTTCCATTTATAAAATTTTCATTCTGCATATTGTCTGAGTCCTAATACATCTATTTGCTAATATAAACAAACTTGCCTTCTTTTAAGTTGTTCATGCCCAAAGTAACTACATACTCTCCGTTATTCACTCCGCTAAGTATTTCCGTAATTTTGCCATCTGAGATACCTATTTTAACTTCTCTCTGATGTGCAATATTTTTTGCATCAACTACATAAATTACAGTCCTGTTATTATCAAAAACTATTGCTTCATTTGGAATTACAACCGTACCTTTTTGGTTTTTTAACTGGACATTATTTCTGGAAAACATTCCGGGTTTAAAAAACTTATCGGAAGAGTTTCCGAATTCTGCTTCAATTTTGAATGTTCTGGAGGTCACATCGGCAGAAGTATTAACGGATGTAACTTTTCCTTTAAGCTTAAGCTCAGGCTTCAGGTCAGAAAATATTTCGCAAAGCTGGCCGTTCTTCATACTGGTCAGGTCACCTTCGCCAACATTAAAAACAGATTTCATTTTACCTGTACTGGCAATGGTAACCAGAACTGCACCCGGCTGGGCAATATCACCTATGTTTACGTTCAGGGCTGTAACCACACCGGAGATTGGGGCTGTAAGGTCTATAGCGTTCTTTGCACCGTCTAAATTTGCTTTGGCTACATTATACTGTGTCTGTACGCCATCAAGCATCTGCTGAGAGATGGCACCTTCTTTAAGCAGGGATTTCATTCTGTCTAAATCCTTGCCTGCATTCTGAAAAGCAGCAAGCGCCTGGTAATATTGTGAAGAAGCACCTGATTTATCAAGGCCGATAATTAAAGCTCCTTTGGAAACAACAGAACCTACTTTTATAGGAAGTGAAACGATACGTTCAGGCACTTTTGAAAAAACATTTGCCTGTTCTTTACCTTCCAGCGAGCCGGAAAACGTTTTAACTATTTGAATGTCCTTAACTTCGGCTGTTACAATTTTAACTGCAACAGTATCATTTTCCGTAAAATTAAGCGATCCTTTTACTTCTTCCTTTTTCTTGCACCCAGTGGATACAAAACTTAATACTGACACTGCCAATATTATCATTAAACCTAAATATTTTATTCTATTTAACATCGTTCTATTTGCTCCTGTTGAATAAATAATGAAAATCTTTTTTTAATCTCTACTTACGGCATATTCCCAGTCCGATTTAGCAATTAAATAGTCATAAATTGCCTGGGCATAATTTGTCTGAGCGGCAGTTAAAGCAACCTGAGTATCTAATATTTCCAACTGAGTGCCTACACCGCTTTTATATCTTGTCTGTGATATTTTAAGAGCTTTATCAGCCTGCTCTAAACTTTTTTCCTGTGCAAAAATTCTTTTCTTAGCCTCTTCCATTTTTAACAATGCCTGTCTAATCTGAATTTTGAGTCCTTCTTCTAATTTGGACTGGCCAAGCCTCACTTTATTCTGATCAATCTCAACCTGCTGAACACGCGCACTGCGGCCAAATCCATCAAATAAAGTATAGCTTAAATTCAATCCGACCACAAAACTGTTTGCCCATTTCCAATCATTTATTTTAAAAGTATTATCCTCAGTTTGATACTTATAACTTCCAAAAAACGATAGAGTCGGGAAATAATCCGCACGTTGTATCTGCTTATTCTTTTCCAATAAGCTCTGCTGAATAGATAACTGCCTGACCAAAGGGTTATTCTCAATTGCATATTTATTAACTTCGGCCAATGTATCCACCGGGATAGGTTCATAAACAAAAGAACCTTTAACCTCCAACGGTTTGTTAATATCTACGCCCATAATATTTTTTAAAGCATTTTTAACCATTTCCAAATTGTTCTGTGTTTGGATTAATGCCGGCTGAGTATTTGCTACCTGCACCTGGGCACGCAAATAATCAAATTCAGAAGCAACACCCTGCTTATAAAGAGACTCAACATTTTTTAAGTTCGCAGTTGCTACATCACTGCTTTGCTGTGTTACTTTTACAAGCTCCTGCATCAACAATATCCCGTAGAATGTCTTTTTTACGTCAACCGTTACTTGTTTTAATGTAGCGGCCTTACCGGCTACTGAATAACTGGCATACTCATCTGCAATTTTTATGGCAGTGTTTACTTTTTGGTTGTAAATTACCTGTGATAAACTCAAGCCTGCATCAACAGAGTTTTTTGACCCAATTTCAAACGTTACTGTGTTTGGAGAAGGGTTAAATGCGGAATTTCCGGGTATAAACATAACCGGTGATTTTATGTTCCTCATGTAATTGGATTCAAACTGAAGCCGCGGAAAAGCATTACTATATGCTTCATCAATCTGCTTGTGAGATTTATTTATATCTTCCTGAGCCATCAGCACGTCCCAGTTATGAGACAGGGCAATGTTTAATGCTTCATTTAGCGTCAGCACTAAAACAGAATCCTTTTGCTGCGGCAGTACATATGAATAACAAACTACTGATAATAGAAATACATACTTGATTATTCTCATATTTTACTCATTTTCTGATTATAAACTTTTTCGTGTCCAAAATTAAAGTATTCTCTAAAAAAAACTTAACCTCTTTATATAAAAGGTCAAAATTGAGGATGGGAGCCATTTTAAGTAGAAATATTTGCATTTAAAAAGTAAAATTACCAAAAAAATGGCTTTTTTTAAATGATTAATCCCCTATTTGCTTATTATTAATGAAATAATAATACGATTTATTCATTTAAATATCACAATGATACAATTTCCGTTCATAATTTTAGAATACAAACCCCAACTTTAAGGAGGCTTCCCCTAAAATGCGGGGAGTTTTGTAGTCTGCCTGACCAATTTTAACGTCTGAATTACTGTCCAGGCGCAGGTGACCGGCAGCCCAGGGGTTTAAGTAAAAATGCTTTGAAAAGTACCAGACATAACCACCGCCCACCGTAAATACGTAAGTATTGAATGAGCCTTTTACACTGCCTGCATTACTTGTTACATTATTCCTCCACAATTCAAAGCCGGCTCCGGCCCAGGGGCCCCTAAAGTTATCCTGAAAGAAATAATCAGCCAGAAAAGTATATGCAGACATCTTGTTTTCCTTAAACCCATCAGGAAGTACAAACTTGGGCTGATATACTTTGGAATATACTGCTCTAAGTCTAATCCTTCCTTCGCCTATCCAGGCAGAAGCATAATATCCACCGGTTATATAAGGCAGGGCATCCAGTTCTAACCCGAACTTATAACTGCTCTTTTCTAATTCCCCCAAAGTCTGTCCAAATGCTATTTCCGAAAGTACTAAAACCGCAAATAATATATGTTTAATCATTTTAATATCCTTTATTTTATAATTATTACAGTAGAACATCTTCAAGATTTCTTCTCTTTGAGACGGGCATAGTAGTTGAATAGCCAAACCTGACCAGCAACTGAGGGCTCCTGCCATCGAGGCTAAAATCTTTTTTCAACTTTATCTTCAACTCATTTACCTCAACCGGCTGATTCATAAAAGCATTTTTAATATTCATTGAAGCGGCCAGCAGGGCAAACCTTTGGTAAACACGCCCGGCATTTATCCATGATTCTTTATCATCATTTTTTGTTGTAATTAAGAGTAAGCCCGCAGAACTCCTTACATTTTCCTCATCCTTGTCATTCTGTGAATTAACTGTTAAGAATAAATCCATGAAAAGACTTCCCAGCCATCTTGGAACCGAAGGATTATCTAAGGAAGCGCTCCTCAGCCCGTCTTTTTTTTCTTCAGCCTCAGATTTACTAAAACGTATCCAGCTTTTCAATTCCCCTAAAAACTGTTTATTTTTAAATTGAATGGTATTCCCCTCTTTTATAAGAAGTAACATCTTTTCAACATCAGGGCTGTTTGCATAAATAATTACGTCTGCTCCATCCTGAACGCAGGTCTCTTTTATCTTTTGTAATTTGGAGTCAATTACTTTAACCCCGTCATATTTATTTCGTGTACACTGACGTATCGGAATGGCTTTAAACAACGCACTATGCTTAGGCTGCCCCTTAGTCAGATTGATATTTATATACTCCGGCCCTTCAGTACTAAACTCAAATGCGATATTGGTATCATAGCCAAATTCATTTGCGGCTAAAGTTAAATTTTCCAACGCACATCCCAGACTTATAAACAGTTCCCTATTGGTAGAATCAACCGCCGGCAGTCTTCTGGAAAAGTCAGGATACATTTTAATATTGTTACCCTCCACTTTAAATTTCCAGGGTTGAGTATTATGGCCTGACGGAGCCATGATTGTATAATTTAATATCTCTTTTAAATCATGAGCCAACAAGGAAGTCTTTGATATATTATTATCAGAGGATATGTTTTTACTTTCTGAGCTGCATCCCATAAAAGAGTTCGATAATAACGCAGCGGCTGAAAATATTGCCAGAATCTTTGTCACGCTTAAACTTCTCACTTAAATTTCCTTTAAATACATTTCAAATAATTACACTGCTAACTTATGCAGATAATTAAAGCGAAAGAATTGACATTTATCAAGAAATTGGGTGATCCTGACGGAAGGGAATCTTACTTGCGGAATAGCATCTGACTAATGGAGACATACGGCAGAATGGTTCTGTTTCGTTTTATTAAATATACATGACTATGATGCTTAAAGCATCAATAATATTTGTTGATTTTTAATTAATTCATTATCTTTTTATTTAGCAATAATAATATTAAGCATAACAACAATAGGAGAAATTACTTTAAACTACTGTACCGAAGAGAGTGGCTGAAGTGGCTTTGTATATTTCAAGCTCTACATAGTCACCCGGTTTAAAGCCGTTAACAGACTCAAATATGACTAATTTATTAGTATCCGTTCTTCCTGCAAGGAACTTGTCGCTTTTCTTACTGAATCCCTCAACAAGAACCGTGTCCCTTGTACCTATTAAATTCCGGTTAATTTTTAACGAAATATCAAGCTGTAAATCTATAATCTCCTGCAAACGTGCACCCTTAACCTCTTCGGGGACATCATCTTCCATCTTAAATGCTTTAGTACCTTCCCTTGGGGAATACTTAAACATATAAGCCCCGTCATACTCAACTGCTTTCATTAATTCCAAAGTCATGTTTTGGTCTTCAACTGTTTCCGTAGGAAATCCGGCAATTAAATCAGTTGAAAAAGTAACGCCCGGAATTATCTTTTTGGCTTTTTCAATAATTTGTAAATAATGCTCAACAGTATATGATCTGTTCATCAAATCCAAAATTCTGTTTGATCCGGACTGTACCGGCAGATGAATATAATTGCATATGTTTTTATGTTCTGCAATGGTATAAAGAAGTTTATCAGAAAAGTCCTGCGGATGAGAAGTAGTAAATCTAACACGCATTCCGTTGTCAACTTCGGCACAGGCAGCTAATAAATCAGAAAAATCATGCAGCTCATCATAATAAGAATTAACATTCTGGCCAAGAAGAGTAACTTCCCTAAATCCTCTGTCGCTAAGTTGTAAAACCTCATCCACAACAGAACCAAGCTTGCGGCTTCTTTCGCGTCCTCTCGTAAATGGGACAACACAATAAGTACAAAACTTGTCACAGCCCCTCATTACAGAGATCCACGCCTGCAGGCCGTCTTCGCGGTAAGGAATTATTTCTTCATAGGTTTCCGTTCTGGAAAGCTGAACGCCAATACCTTTTCCGCCATTGAAAGCAACATCAATATAGGCAGGCAATTTTCTGTATTCGTCAGGGCCTACAACCAAGTCAACAATTTTTTTATCTTCAATTAATTCTTTTCTAAGTCTTTCAGCCATGCATCCTAAAATACCAAGTACCAATCCCGGTTTTTGAGTTTTGTTATATTTGAGGTTGGTTAGTCTGCCGTAAATTCTTTGTTCCGCATTATCCCTAACTGAGCAGGTATTAAGTAAAATAACATCGGCAGCATTTATATCAGAGGTAATATCATAACCATGATTTTTTAATATTCCCATTACAATTTCAGAATCGGCGACATTCATCTGACAGCCATAGGTCTCAATATATACTTTAGTATTATGCATTTAGTTTATTTTCAAATTTTAAAATAGCAGGAGGAGTTTATTTAGAAAGAATTATATCTTAGAAAGGAAATAAAGAATTACATTTAAAATAACAAAAGTGATAATACCTGCGATTGACCACCCAATTTTTTTCATCTTTCTTTGATGCTGCACAACAGCTCCACCCAGTACACGCTTTTCTTTTTCAGTATTTACAAATCCAATCATATCACTCTTTATTTTTCCATAATATTAGGTTAATAAAATTACAAAAAAAGATTAAAACAAAACAGTCAAATTAAATTATTTTACCGGCATTAGTTCTCCGGGGAGTAAAAATAAATTAAATAACTTACCAAAAATCATAGTGTTATGGCATTAAAGCACTGTTGCGCACAGATATCAATAAACCGGCTGATTTAAGACCTCAGCCGGTTTATTGGTATCAAATTATTCTGTATAATGATTTATTACTTTTTCAATAGCACCTGCGCATACTTTGCAGAATGGCTTTGTTCCTTTTGAAAACATTATGCAGTCCAGCATAGGCCTGTATAAACCTTTGGAAGCATAGCCGGCCCCTTCAAAAGCACCAATTTTATTGAAATATTTGCTCTTTTCAATGATGCTGTTAATCACTTTGTTATGGTCGCGGTCTTTCTGGTTGTATAGGTTTTCAGCTTCCAGAATAACTTTCATTTCGGCACCGTTTCTTTTAAGCTCTGCAACCTTTTTGTTCAATTCCCTGCGTTCTGCCTGCCATTTAAGGTCAGTGGAATCATAATATTCTTTTTCCCAATTTGAAGGGATATCAATTCCCGGGGTTAAAAGGTTTTTCCACTTCAGATTATCCTTATCAAGCAGGGCGGTAATGTTGGGCTCCACCGGTTCAACACCATGAGGATAAAACTCATTATATGCCACATCTGAGGTATAATACTCATCAGCCAAACCGGAGAAAGAGTGCCCGAACTCATGCAGGAACAGATATTCATGCCACTGGTTATCGGTAGTAAAAGTGCAGTATAAATTATAGATTCCGCCGCCGCCGTAGCGCTTATGGTTTACCATTATATAGATTGCATCATAAGGGACATTGGCAGCAAGATCACGCATGGTTTTATTGTCTTCAGTAAGCAGATATCTTTCTGAGCCCAGGGAACTAAAGGTACAGCCAAGAATTGATTTCTTGAAAATACCGGCATCCGGTTCATCTACGCCGCTTTCTGCCGAAGCTTTAAATACGCCATAAATATTAAATTTGTTTTTATTTGATTTGTAGGGCTCAAGTTTAAAAAATATTTCTGTAAATTTTTTAAGATCAGTTTCAAATTTTTTTTGTTCTGAAACCGTATAACCTTCACCTAAAATAACGATATCCGCCTTGGAATGCGGGTCACCTGACTTCAGGGCATTGTAAACCTTAACATCAGGATCATTTACCTGTTCATTTATAATAGTATTGTCTGACGGATCAATTAAAGTTGAAAAGATTTCAGCAAGAACATTATTTTTATCTCTCAACTCGACAACAAACTTTACTCTGTTTTTGGGAAAAGGGATAATGGCAGACTCATGATAAGTCCTTTTAATGCCCTTGTCAGCCCATTCACTGGTTTTATACTCTCCAAAGTAACTGTCAAATCCTTTTGAGTAAATCAGCTTATTAGAAACGTCATCATAAATTTTGATGTAATATTTTCCGTTATTAAAGTTATCCAGCAGGTTTACTCTGCTCCCTGCCCAAATACCATATCCATAGATTTTATCCATGGTAATAATTTCAGTTTTATTATCCCCAATATGGAAATAATCAATGCGCATTGTTTTATCATAAAAATAAGTATCAAACATTTGTGTTTCCGCCTTAATTGTTATTTGAGATAATATCAAAAAAGCCAATAAACATTTTATAATATTCATAAAAGTTCCTGCTTCAAATAATTTAGAAATATTTCCATAAAAATACGCCAACATACTGTTATTATCAATGGGTAATAAATAATTGATATTGGTTGACGGAATAAGGGCACAATTACAGAGATAGAAAGATTAAATCTAAATATTAGCAGTGGCCGGGTTATTTATTCCATACTTGCAAACAACTTTTATAGTGCAAATGATAATTAGTTACTGGCAATTTATATATTGAACTTTGTTCTTTATTTTATAATTTTTACACCATAATAATTTTCTAAATTAAGGCCCGCTAATGAAGTCACTTAAATATGTAATTATCCTGTTAGCATTATTTTTATTGCCCGCTTGCTCAACAAAGCAGGTAATAACTGAAGAAACCAAAACAGCTAAACAGGAAGTAAAAGAAACAGTTAAAAAACAGAATTCACTTTTTACGTTTATTGATGATGTTAAGAATAAAAAATTTATAAACGTTTTCCCTTCCAGAACAAAAATAGAGTCATATAATATTGATTCCGTTAAAAAAGAACTTGAAATAAATTTCTCAAAAGATATTTCATATCTTCCGCTGAGAGAAGAAAATGTAAATAATTTTTATAAGGTTGTAAAAAACAGTTTAATTGAAGACTATAAAGATTATCACATCAAATTAACTTCCCTTGGAATTAAACTGGAAGACCTAATCCCCAATTTTTACCGCAGTAATAAAAACGAATATGACAAAGAAAGGCTTTCCAAAAATCCTGCTAAAGCCTATAACGTTGTATATAACATGTCACGTCCAAACCAGATTACAAAAGGATTGCTTAACAGAAACATAGTGTTATGGCAAAGCCACGGATGGTATTATGAACCATCGGAAAAGCGATGGGTATGGCAGCGTCCCCGCTTATTCCAGTCTGTAGAAGATAAAGTACCGCTTTCATTTGTTGTCCCTTATTTGCTGCCTATGCTTGAAAACGCAGGGGCAAATGTATTTGACCCAAGAGAAAGAGACTATCAGACAAATGAAGCAATTGTAGATAACGATGCTGCTTCAAAATCTTATGTAGAAACAGCAACGGGTAAAAATATATTTAAAACAGGCAAACCCGGTTTTGCTCTTGGAAACATCCCCTATTACGATAATACTAATCCATTTAAACAGGGGTCTTACAGATATGCAAATTCAGATGCGAAGGGCTCCGCTTCTTTTAAATGGATACCAAAGATTCCTGAAGACGGCTACTATGGGGTTTATATTTCATATAATGCCTCTTCCAATAATGTAAAAGATGCAGACTACACTGTAAATTACTCAGGCGGTAAAACCCATTTTAAGGTTGACCAGACAATAGGCGGCAGCACCTGGATTTACCTTGGCCGCTTTTTATTCAAAAAAGGAATGCAGGAAAATTCCGGTTCTGTTGTGCTGACAAATAAAAGCTCCGAAACGGGTAAAATTGTTTCCGCAGACGGCATAAGATTTGGCGGCGGCATGGGCATGATAGCCCGTGACAGTTCAGTAAGCGGACGCCCAAGATATATTGAAGCAGGGCGTTACTGGCTGCAATTTGCAGGCATGCCTGACTCCCTTGTCTATAGCAACAACATGGGCAAAAACGAATATAATGATGATTACCAAAGCAGAAGTGAATATGCCAATTATCTAAAAGGAGCCCCATTCGGCCCAAATAAAAACAGAGACGAAAAGGGCTTGGGCGTTCCGATTGATCTTTCGATGGCTTTCCACACCGATGCAGGCATAACTACTAATGATACTACCGTTGGTACATTATCAATTTACTCTCTGGAAGGCTACAATAAAGAGCATAGCTTCCCTGACGGACAAAGCCGTTTGGCTAACAGAGATTTAGCTGATATTGTTCAGACAGAAATAACTCACTGCCTAAGAAGCAAATACGACAGCGTATGGTCAAGAAGGGATTTAAGAGAAGCCCAGTACAGTGAATCTGTCCGTTCGAATATGCCCGACTTGCTGCTTGAGCTGCTTTCACATCAGAATTTTCTTGATATGAAATTTGTTTGGGATCCTAAGTTCAGATTTGATGTAGCACGTTCTATATACAAAGGCATGCTAAGGTTCTTATCAGTACAAAATAATGTTGACTATGTTATTCAGCCGCTTCCCGTTGATCATTTTTCAACTGAGATAAACGCCGCCGGCAATATTCAACTTAAATGGAAACCGGTTGAAGATCCCCTTGAACCTACTGCAAAACCTACTAAGTATATTGTTTATACAAGAATAAATGATCAGGGATTTGACAGCGGTACTTTAGTGGACAACAATTCCTATGTATTAACTAATCCTGAAAAAGGAATTATATACGGGTTTAAAGTTACAGCGGTAAATGACGGCGGCGAAAGCTTCCCTTCAGAAATTTTATCTGCCTGTGTTATTAAGAATAAAAAACCTCTGCTGATTGTTAACGCCTTTAACAGGATATCAGGTCCCGGCACTGTAGAGACTCCGGGTTTTAGCGGTTTTACAAACAACCTGGACGCAGGCGTTCCTGATAAATTTGATTTTACCACTGTAGGGATGCAGAATGATTTTGATCCCAAATCTCCGTTCATAACTAATGATGCACCCGGATGGGGCGCAAGTAGTGCAGAGCTTGAAACATTTATTTCAGCCGGCAATACTTTCGACTTCCCTTATGTGCACGGGCTTGCATTTAAAGAAAACGGTTATTCTTTTGTTTCCTGTTCCGATGAGTCGGTTATGGATAATACTATAAAACTTAGCGATTATGGATTTGTAGATTTTATATACGGGAAAGAAAAGACAACACACTATCAGAAACCATTTGGCGATGCGGTCAACGGTGTAAAATATCAGGTACTTCCGCCTGAACTGCGGACAAAAGTAAAAGACTACTTAACCGCCGGAGGCAAAGCTCTCTTCTCAGGCTCTTACATTGCTTCAGACCTCTGCAGCGTTGTTAATGGCGACTCTTCCGGTATTAAGTTTGCCAAAAACGTTCTTAAAATAAACCTGGGAGCAAAACACGCCGTAAATACAGGCGTAGTTGAATCAGTTACAAACGCAAATGTTTTTAACACAAAACTCGGTTTTGTTTTTAACACCAATTATGATAAAGATTTCTATATCGTAGAGGCACCCGAGTCCATCAGCCCTGAAAAGGACGCCGAGACTTTCCTTCGATATAAAGAAAACAGTTTTAGTGCAGGCGTTATTTACAACAAAGAATATGCAACTGCGGTAATCGGATTCCCACTGGAAACAATAAAAGATAAAACTGCATTAAGTAAGTTAATTAAAGGCATAATGCAGCAGTTTAAATTATAGAATAAATTTTCCTCTTGCCTCTCCCACTCCGGGAGAGGCGGAGAAATGAACGCACACCGAAAAGACCAATCCAGATTATAGATGTAACTTCGGGGCAGAGTCGTCACCTCATAATTAATGTAACTTTTGTAAAACATTTTTTACCAATGGGTATCTATCTCGATGAATATACCAAAAGAACAAAATTCACCTGATTTTTGCTCCTTTTCCTACTTTCTAGTTATCTTATTTATGAGCCAATCCGATATTATATTTTGTATAAAGCTCTATTGCCTTTTGTAAATATTTCAGTTAACTTATTATTGTAAGTATTTGATTTATAACACACAGTGTCTCGTACCAGATGTTCATTTAGATCGTTGATTATTGGATCGTGTATTAAGCGCCAAAAGGATTTATATATATATTGACAATAATTAAGCAATAGGTTAACTTTGTGAAAAGGAAATGTACTAAACTATCCGTAGAAAGTATGCTTACGGAATTCCCGGATTTGCGGAATAAGAAGGTCGAACTATATATTGATACAATAAATGCAAATGATATAGAAAACTTTTTAGTAGATCACCATAAGAAGTTTAGAATAATCATTTATTCAATATTTTCAAATAGCCGTAATAATGATTTATATGGGCAAGAGAAAAAAGCGAAAAACATTTATGCCATGAAATTCTCTAATAAAGAAAACATACGAATATACTGTAAAGAATATATTATTGATGGGAAGAAAATTGTAATGATATGCAAAAATTGGAAAAAGACGGAAGGCAATAGCAAAAAATTGAATAATACATTGAAAACAATCGGAGATTATGAATATGAATTCTGAATTGAATGAATCAGATATTAAATTAAAATTTGAAGAGATTTTTAGTTTTAAAAATAACGAAGAGGTAATTGAATTTAGAGAAGCGGCTTTACATTTGAGAATTATTGATGAATTGATTGCGGTTTTAGAAACTCGTAATTGGAATCAAGCAAAGCTTGCTAATGAATTAGGGACATCCAAAAGTTATATCACTCAACTTTTTAATGGCAATAAATTAATTAATCTAAAACTGTTAGCTAAACTTGAAAAAATATTAAATATTGAATTCAGAGTAGAATGCCATATTAAGCCGGAAATAGTCCCAGCAAAATCAAATAAAAAATTTATGACTGCGAAAAATGTTACTTCTAAGAAAGGAATAATGAAGCACTCTTCTTTAAGAAGTAAACAGGCAACTTTCTAAATCCTTATTGTTTCAATGTTTGAATTACCTATCGCAAAATTTATTTATTCTGCCCTACTAAATTTTCTAATGAAAAATTTCTTTTTAATGCTTATGTTTAGGTATTAAAATTAAATAACGGTTTTATTATGAAAGTATTAGCTGATCTCTGCATTATCCCTTTTACGGAAAACCTTTCTGTCTCTAAATATGTTGCCATCTGCGAAAAGATATTAAAGGATGCCGGCCTTAAAACCAAACTGCATTCTTACGGCACCGACATCGAAGGAGAGTGGGATGATGTTTTTGGCGCTATTAAAAAATGCCACGAAGTACTGCATAAAGAAGGTGTACTCAGAATCTCCTCAGAATTAAGGTTCGGCACAAGAACAGATAAAGAACAGTCAATGGAGGATAAAATCAGAAGCGTTGAAGAAAAACTCAAATAATTTTTATGAGTGATTTTTTATTAATTCTAAACTACGTTTCACCGATTTTCTTAATTGTGGCTTTGGGTTATTTCTTAAAGCGCATAGGGTTAATTAATGATTCTTTTGCCAAGACCTCATCAAAGCTGGTTTTTACCGTTGCTCTCCCTGCTTTGTTGTTTATGCAGATCATAAATGCCGACCTCTCTGCAAAAGTAAATTATGAGCTGGTAGCTTTTGCCTATATAGGAACATTTATTACATTCGGGCTAAGCCGGGCGTCAGCCTCGTTCTTTTGTTCCGACCCCAATGAGAAGGCTGTATTTACACAGGGGGCATTCAGAGGTAATTATGCAATTATAGGTCTGGCTCTTCTGGACAGCATTTTTGGAAAAGTGGCATTGGGGAAAGGCTCAATAGTACTGGCTTTTACTATCCCTTTATATAACGCCCTTTCTGTTATCTGCCTGACCATGCCGCTAAGGGAAAAGAATAATTATACTGTTACCAAAACTGTTAAAGAAATTTTTACTAATCCCCTAATTGTGGGAATTTTATTGGCAGTACCTTTTTCTGTGTTTAAAATTAAACTTCCGGTAATTATATTGAATACCGGAACATATCTTTCAAGCATGACTCTTCCTTTGGCTTTGATAGGTATTGGAGGAATTTTGAATCTGCATGACTTGAAAAATGTTAAAGTTTCAGCAGTATATTCCTCTATATTAAAAATAATAATTTTCCCTCTGGCCGGCACGTATGCCGGTTATTTATATGGATTTAGAGGCCCCGAACTGGGTGTTGTTTTTATTCTTTTTGGAGCACCGACAGCGGTTGCAAGTTTTATTATGGCTGAGGCTATGGGCTCCGATGGCAAGCTTGCGGCAAGTATTTTACTGATAACCACTCTGTTCTCGGTTATTACCATGACTCTTGGCTTGTATATCCTAAAGGCTAATAATTTATTCTAAAATATTCGATAATTAATTAACTATAACATTTCACCGGTAATAAAATATGAAAAACAAATTAGTTGTTCTCTTCCTGGTCATAGTTTCGTTTATCTCAGTTTATCCGCAGCCGAATGTGCTCACGGTAAAAGATATATATTCCAACAGACAATTTTACGGAAAAAGCCTGCAGGGTGTTCAATGGTTTGGCGACGGCAGCAGATACTCTTTTTTGAAATATGATAAAGAGGCAAATGGTTTATCCATTTTTCAATATGATATACTTAAAGATGAAGAAAGTGTCCTGATTTCAGCCAGGGATCTTAAAATAGGCGAAGACAAAATAGAATTTTCAAATTATATGTGGTCGCCTGATTCTAAATATGTTCTGCTTACGGGAGTGCTGCCGGCAAGAAAAATAAAATCCGGCGGATCTTTTTATCTTTACGATGCGGCTTCTAAAAAAGTAACAATTGTTTCGGAGTCTCAGGATGAGCAGAAGAATGCAATGTTTTCTCCTGACAGCAAAAAAATCGGTTTTGTTAAAGGGAATAACATTTTTTCTTATGACATAGCCTCCGGCAAAATCACTCAGCTTACCTTTGACGGCAGCGAGAATGTTATTAATGGCGCTTTTGACTGGGTGTATGAAGAGGAATTTGATCTTATCACGGGGTGGGAATGGGCTCCGGACAGCAAATCCATTGCCTTCTGGCAGCTTGATCAATCGCAAGAGCCTTTAGTTAAAGTTGCAAAGTGGGATTCTCTCCATTTTAATTTTCTTGAATACAGGTATCCAAAACCGGGAGATAATAATGCAATTGTAAAGGTTGGTGTTGTTACTCTTGAAAATGCCAAAACTAAATGGATGAATACCGGCACTGAAAAAGATATATACATCCCGAGGATTAAGTTTACAAACTGTCCGGAAACTCTTTCTATCCAAAGACTAAACAGACTACAGAATAAACTGGAACTCTTAGCGGCAGACACTAAGACCGGCGAGTCCAAGGTGATTTATTCCGAAACCGATTCAGCCTGGATTGATATTACAAACAACTTATACTTTTATAAAACAAAAGACCAATTTATTATTTCGTCCGACAAAGACGGTTATAACCATCTTTATCTTTATGATATGAACGGCAAGCTTATTGACCAAATTACCAAAGGCAAGTTTGAAGTTAAAGACCTGGTAAAGGTTGATGAGAAAAATGACCTTATTTATTTTACATCCAATAAAAGAGATGTAATGTACATGGATTTATTTTCTGTAAAGAAAAACGGCTCAGGCTTAAAAATGCTTACGGCAGACGCAGGTTACCACTCATGCGACATCTCTTCTAACTGTGAATATTTTATTGACCGTGTTTCAACAGCCAACACGCCTGCAATTACCTCAATAGTTAAAACCAATGGAAAGCAGGTTAAGGAGCTTATAAGGCCTGACTTATCATTTAGAAAATCTTACAATTTTTCTCCCGTTGAATATTTAAAGTTTAAGACCGAAGACGGAGTTGAATTAAATGCATGCATTATAAAGCCTCATAACTTTGATGCTAATAAAAAGTATCCTGTTCTTATGGCTAATTACAGCGGACCGGGTTCACAGATTGTTATTGACAGATACGGCAGCGCTGAGTTTGTATGGTACCAGATGCTCGCAGAGAAAGGCTACATTGTTTTCTATCTTGATAACAGAGGTACAGGCGGAAGAGGAAGTGAATTTAAGAAAATTGTTTACAAACAGCTTGGGAAATATGAAGTGCAGGACATGATTGAGGGTGCAAAATATCTCGGTTCTCTTCCTTATGTGGATAAAGACAGAATCGGTATTTGGGGCTGGAGCTATGGCGGTTATGTTTCCGCTTTTACCATCCTTAAAGGTTCAAAGTACTTCAAAGCTGCTGTGGCAGTTGCTCCCGTTACTCACTGGAAGTTCTATGACTCAATTTATTCAGAAAGATACATGCAGACTCCGCAACTGAATCCTCAGGGTTATGAAGACGGTGCACCCGTAAACTATGCCGAGGAGCTAAAAGGTAAACTGCTGATAATTCACGGTACTGCTGATGATAATGTACATTTTCAGAACTCAGTTGAGCTTGTAAATAAATTAATAGAGAATAATAAGCCTGTAGATGTAATGTATTACCCTGAAAAGGATCACAGCATATATGGCGGAATGACCAGGATTCATTTATTTGAAAAAATCACAAATTTTATTCTTAATAATTTGTAAAATCATAAATTATGGAATGTGCAGAACCCGGGTTCTGCACATTTTTGTAATGTCAAAACCGGTCTGAATTATTTGCCCTTCTCCACATAAAAACCATAGGGTCAGTTACAAGGTAAAATCGAAATAAATTAAGCTTCTCACTTTTATTATTCTTATAGATTTTAGCATATATTTACAGCTTTAATAAAAATAATTTTGCAGAAAATTTATGTATGATTTACTTTACATACAACTTTATTAATATAAATATTTTGCTAAAAAAGATCATTTTATGAAAAATAACCTTTTCTAAAACGCTACAAATTATTATCTTGCTATCAAAAATTATTCCACAAAGTATTAAACTAAGGTAAACGACATAGAAAACGTAACAATAAGAAAAGAAGTTCTGGAGACCTACTTCTGCTGTAATTTAGGCGCCTGTAAAGGTGCATGCTGTACTTTGGAAAGTGAGTATGGAGCTCCATTAAAAGAAGAAGAGATATTTGAAATAGAAAATATACTTGATATAGTGCTCCCTATGCTCCCTGAAATAAATCAGGAATCCATTAAGAAGGATGGTTTCTATGAGAAAAAGTCAGGTGATTTGCTTACAAGAAGTATAGATAACAAAGATTGCGTATTTGTTTACCATGATAATGAGATAGCGAAATGCGCAATTGAAAAAGCTTTTTTTGAAGGAAAAGTTGATTTCAGGAAGCCAATATCGTGTCATTTATTCCCGATAAGAATTTCTCAATTTGGGGGTGATATTGTTAGATATGAAAAATTTTTCGAGTGCGCCCCCGCATTAATATTAGGCGAAGAAAAGAAAATTACCGTTGCTGAGTTTTGTAAAGATTCATTGGAACGATTATATGGCAAGGAATGGTATGTGTCACTAACGGAGCTAAAAGGAAAATAAAATGCTAAGTCTTAGTCAAAAGTTATCACAACAGCAAAAATTATCTCCTCAGCAGATTCAATATCAAAAATTATTACAGCTTAACACTCTTGCTTTAGAGCAAAGGATTAAAAACGAGCTGGAAATAAATCCTGTACTTGAAGAAACTATGGATGAGGAAATGGAAATGCGTGAGGAAAAACCTGACAAAGACAGTAATTCCTCAGATGAGACTTCTTCTTCCGACGATGATGAACGGGGTGAAGAAAACAGTAACGATGAAGAGTTTAGCGTTGAAGATTATATGAACGATGAAGAGGTTGATAACAGCGATAAACTTAATAGAAGCAATGACGATGAATACTATCAGCCCCTGGCTCCGGCCAAAGAAAGTTTAAGCGAGCATTTGGTAAATCAGTTAAGGCTGCTTGATCTTGATGATGATATGTATATGCTTGGCGAAGAAATTATCGGCAACCTGGATGATGACGGTTATCTTAAAAGAGATCTGGATGATATTGTTGATGAACTTAACACCTTTGAAGCAGTAGAAATTGAACTTCCAAAAGCTGAAGCCCTTCTTAAGAGGATTCAGAAATTTGATCCTGTCGGTATCGCCTGCCGGACATTAAAGGAATGCCTTTTAGTTCAGCTTAAGTCTCTGAAGTTAGATCCATACTATACCTTTCTGGCAGAAGAAGTACTTAATAATCATTATGATGATTTTACTAAAAAAAGATATGACTCAATTAAGCTTAAAATGAATCTGACAGACAGCAGTCTTAAAGCAACTATTGAGCTTATTCAGAACCTGAACCCCAAACCGGGTGAGGGCAATGCTGATTTGATGGAGTTAAACCAAATTACTCCTGATTTTATTCTCGAAAAAGTAGAAAATAATTTTATTATAACATTAAATGATAAGTCACTCCCTTCAGTTACTATAAGCAGAGATTATCTGGAGCTTTTTAAGGAAAAGAAAAAAGATAAGAAGGAAAAAAACACTTATAAATTCCTTAAAGAAAAATTTGAGTCCGCAAAGTGGTTTATTGCCTGCATTCAACAAAGACGCGAAACTCTAATGAAAATTATGCAGGCCATTTTAGAAAAGCAATTTGAATTTTTTGAAATGGGCCCGAAATATCTTCACCCTATGATTTATAAGGATATTGCCGAAGAGATCAGTATGGATATCTCAACTATCAGCAGGGTCGTAAACGGTAAGTATGTTCAAAGTCCTATGGGAATTTTTGAACTTAAATATTTTTTTAGTGAAGGACTGGCAACCGATACAGGAGAAGAAGTTTCCAATAAGCATATTAAGGAACGCTTAAAAGAACTTATTGAAAAGGAAGATAAGAAGTCACCTTTGAGCGATGATCGCCTGGCTGAAATCCTTAATGAAGAAGGGATACACATAGCGCGCCGTACTGTGGCAAAGTATCGTGAACAGTTAAAATTATCTATTGCACGTTTAAGAAAAGAATTATGATTTATGCTTATGAAGTAATTGTAATACTATTAGCATTTTCTATTTTCGGTTTTCTTCATTCATGGCTTGCTTCTAATAAAGTTAAAAGCTTTATTAAGGAGCAAGGCACATCTTTTTTGGCATTCTATCGCTTCATTTATAATATCTTCTCTATTTACATAATTGCCATATTTATGTACTTCATCCCACGCCCTGATCTGATTATCTATGACCTGAAGTATCCTTATGATTTGATTATGCTTATACCCCAGTATATCTGTTTGATAATGGTAATAATCACTTTCGGACATAGCAACCTCGGGGAGCTTTCAGGTATTTCTCAGATAAAAAGATGGTTTAAAAATGAATTCGGAGAAAATGAGGCCGATGAAAAAACTTCTCTCCGAATTGACGGCTTGTATAAAATTTCACGTCATCCATTATATTTGTTTATAACACTTTTCTTAATATTCAGACCGGTTATGGATTTATTTTATCTGACAATTTTAATATGCTCAATTGCCTATTTTTATATTGGTTCCATATATGAAGAAAGGAAACTTGAAGAGAAGTTCGGCAAGGAATATACCGAATACAAGAAAACCGTGAGAAGATTTATATAAGCGAAATGCTAAAAAATTGTCATCCAGAGTATGTAGTCTAAGATAAGAATCAGAGCAGCTGACATTACAAAAGACCTTATAGTGGAAAGCCCTACTCCCTCGGCTCCACCTTCCGTTTTGAACCCGATATGGCATCCAAGTAAAGATGTAACTGCGCCAAAGAATATAGTTTTTATAAGTCCTGAGACCATATCACCAAATGCAAAATACCTTTTAATTGACTGGAAGAATACTGCAAATGATACATTAAGGAAGATATTAGAAACGATATAAGCACCCACCATAGCAATAGAATTGGCAAAAATTACCAGTAATGGAAGCATTGTTATTGCGGCTAAAAAACGGGGCATTGCAAGATATCTAACGGGGCTAATGGCCATAATCTCAAGTGCATCAATCTGTTCAGTAACTTTCATAGTACCAAGCTCAGCGGCAATAGAAGCGCCAACCCTGCCCGCTATAACAATACCTGTAAGCACAGGCCCAAGTTCTGTAATTATTGCACGGCTGGTTGCTCCCCCAAGAAAAGAGAGAGGAGCAATACCTTTTAATTGATAAGCGGCCTGCCATGCGGCAACGGCTCCGGTAAAGACAGCAATAATTAATACCAAAGGGAGTGAATTTACACCAATATGCTCCATTTGGAAGATAATTAGTTTTTTACTTTTTGGTATATAAGAAAAGTTTTTAACTATCCCTCCCAGGAGTTTGACTACTTGTCCAAACTCCTGAAAGAAATCTAACGTCTTTTGACCAAGTTTTTGTAATAGCTTATATTGCACGGTTTTTAAGCAATAAATTAATAATCAAAAACGCTACCGCCAATAAACTCACGCGAAACTGAATCTTTAGGCACAGCCCAATCCTCAGGCATTGGTTCAATAGCTTTTAATAAACTATAGACACGTTCTGCTCTTGTTAATGCATCCTCTTTAAGAACATTATCTTTAAACATTTCAGTCCATCTTTCAAAATGCTTTAATAATCTATGTGCATATAAAGGGAGTTCATAAGGCATACCGCTGTTAACTATAAAATCGGTAGTCGAGATATAAGGGATAATATGTCTTAGCTCGCTGGTTCTTACATAATGCCAATGTTCTAAAGTCTGCTGAGGATTATAAGCTCTGTACACAGAGTCACGCAGCATACGGCGCATTAAACGTATATCAGTCCATCTTATAAACTGTCCTTCATTGTTCTTCATCTGAAGCAACGGCTCAATATATAATTTGAACTTTTGTTCTTTTGGGATATCAACCGACATTGCAGGATACAAACCGTGAAGACTATCAATTAAAAGAATTTCATTTTCATCAATTTTGAATTTTGTTTGTTCTAAATGCCTTGTCCCGGTTTTAAAATCATAAAACGGAATCAGTACTTCTTTACCCTGAGTTAATTGGACTAAATGCTCATTTATCATTTCCAAGTCCAATGCCTGCGGGGTTTCAAAGTCATAATCCCCGAATTCATCTTTCGGATGCATTGCCAGATCAAAAAAGTAGTTATCAATATTCAGTGCTTTAAATTTAAGTCCTGACTTTAATAATCTTTTTTCAAGTTTAATTGTAGTTGTAGTTTTGCCTGACGAGGAAGGGCCGCTGATAAAAACCATTTTCAACTGGTCGGCTCTTTCTAAAATCATATTAGCGCCGCAGTCTATATCATCTTCATATGCACATTCAGATTCATGAACTATATAAGGATATTCAGCATTGCGGATACGCTCGTTAAGAAGTTCAACAGTATTCAGCTTCTTAGAGACTGCCCAATCCAGTACGTGCCATATTTTTGCCCAGGGAATATTTTCATTTGGAGTTGATGCATATTTCCCTTCAGTCTCACGCTTTAGGTTACGCTCTTTTCTATAGAGAATAAATTCCTTAGTAACTTTTGCATGACCGCTTTCTATAAGTACTTTTTCAACAGCATCCTGTATCTCTTCAATATGCGGTATATAGTTATCAGGATAGGTGCTATTTAGATACTCAACAACCTTAGCGGAAAGTATTTCTGCTGTTTCCTTATCTCTACCGCCTACGGCAACCGCCGCCCTGTAAATAGCATTGGTTATTCTTTCTTTGTTAAAAGGAACAACAGCACCGGTTCTTTTTATCACCTGGGTAAATTTAGGCATATTCTAACTCCGAATAATTTGATTCTATATTGAAAGATAAATATACAAAGAAAAATATTTAATTAACAGGAAAAATCAGCTCTTAAAAGCGACTTAAACAAATGAAATGGCAGGGCTTATGGCTACTTAAAATAATTATCTGCATCTTTTTGCAAGTCATTTAATTTTTGTTCACATTCGGTAATTATGTCCGTAGTTTCTTCATGGGTTAGCGCTTTATCAATATAAAAAGGGTCGGAATATGATATAAGAGTTTTAGAAAACATCCTCGGAACCTCAAACCTGTCCCAGCTTTTACTCAACACAATTTTCTTTTTATAAGAAATGCCTGCCAGCACAAGCGGAACGCCTGTTCTTTTTGCAACAATAACAGCCCCGGGTTTAAATTTATGCAAAGGTCCTTTGGGCCCATCGGGAGTAATGGCAAGAATTTTTCTTTCCGTAACCAGTCTAACCATTTTAAAGAGGGCTTCCTTTCCCCCTTCATTACTTGAGCCGCGGATAACTTCATAATTCCAATAATTTAGCAGCTTAGCTAACAATGCACCGTCTTTGCTTTTTGAGATAAGAGCAGCCGAATTTTTGCCCCGGTGAACAAACCATCCCAACAGCATATTGCCATGCCAAAAGGCTATTATAAAATTTTTTCCTTCGGCATTTAATTTATCAACTGCTTCTTTATTCTTGTAATCAATACTTATAGTCCTGAATATTATGTTCATAATATTTACAAGTACCAGATTTCCAAGCCACCTGAGAAAATTTTGCCTAAGTTGTTTAAACTGCATAGGATGTTACTTCAAAAGAGTTAATTCTTTTAAGATAATTGAAGCGGCTCTTGCAGAAGCTCCGGCATTTCCAAGTTTAGCTTCAATTTTATTTAATTCTTGTTTTGTATTATTATATTTATCAGTATTGGTCAGCAGCATTTCGGCCAGCTTGAAGATATTCTTTGTACTCACCTGATGCTGAATTAATTCAGGAACGATTTCTTTTCCGGCTACAATATTTATAAGCCCTATATTTTTAACTTTAACAACAAGTCTGCCTATCAAATAAGTAAGTAGCGACGTCCTATAAACAATAACCATGGGAAGGCCTAAGATACCGGCTTCAAGAGTTGATGTACCCGACTTAATGATTCCGATCTTTGCATGCTTCATTAGATCATAAGTGTTGGACTTAATAAGGCGGATACCATGTTGTGAAAATTTGCTAAACACACTTTCTTCAATATTATCGCTGCATGCTATTACGGGGGTAAGGTTAAATTTACTGCTTATATCATTTGCGGCAATAAGTACATCGGGGAGCAGCTTCGATATTTCATTAAGACGGCTGCCGGGCATTATCAGTAAAATATCCTTACCCACAGGAAGGTTGTACTTACTGTATAATTCTTCTTTAGTTAAAAATTTATAGTCTTTAAATCTATCAACAAGCGGATGACCTGCTAACTCTGAGCTCACCTTGTTTTGGGAATATAAATCGTTTTCAAAAGGAAAAAACACAATCATTTTATCAATGTACTTGCGTATCTTTTTTATTCTGCCTGCACCCCATGCCCAAATTTGCGGCGAAATGTAATAAATTACTTTAACATTAAGAGCTTTCAACTTCTTGGCAATACTCAAATTAAAACCGGGATAATCAATAAGTACTACAAGTTTGATGTCTCTTTGCAGTATGTGCCCAATAATATTTTTCTGAACTTTTTTTATATACGGAATGTGCTTAATAACTTCTGCAAACCCCAGGAAAGACAGTTTGTTAATATGGTAAAACAATTCCATACCCGCCACTGCCATTTTATCCCCGCCTATTCCGGAAATATGAATGTCAGGGCAACTATTTTTTAGTTTCTCAATTAAAGCTGCCCCGTGCAAATCTCCGGAAGCCTCTCCTGCAATAATTAGTATTTCAGAAGTATTATTTTGCATTTAACGCAAAAACAATATATTCCACAATCAGGGCAAGTGCAACAAAGCCAAATGCCTGAAAAGTTCTTCTCTCGGATCTAAGTCCTGCCTGTAAATTAAAAGGCGGCTGCTTAACGGACTCTTTACTTCTAAATGCCGATAATTTCGGGAAAAATCTGTTTACATTTTTAGTATATTCGGCATAAGGAACGCCAAATTGTCCGCGTAAATATTCTTCTTCTTTGGATACTATAAAATAATACTGAGTAACAAAGAATACCAGCCCGGCAATTTGGAGATACGGAAATAATGCATAAGACATAATGCCGAGACCTGTGTACATTAGAATATTACCTACATATAGCGGATTTCTTACATAAGCAAATGGTCCGCTGATGATAAGGAAAGTTCCGCCGACATCAGTTGTACGCGTTTCACTTCCTGCCCAGCTTACTCCCCATAATCTTATCAGTTCACCGACTACCGCAATTGCCAATCCTATGGCTATACTATATATATTAGCATTGGCAAATATTAACATAATTATAACAAAAGGTATTGGAGTATACCCTCTGTATTTAAAAAATAATGATGATAAGGACATTGTTACTTTCTATTTATATTTTAAAATTTAATAATCAACTATACTTACTTATGAGGTCAGGTCTATAGACATAAAGCAATTGCCATTCAGTTAAGGCTCCATCATATATATTTCTTTACGTTTTAATTCTGCCTGATGACGTTTTTTTAATCTTTTCTTTTTCTTAAGCAGATCAATTTTTTCAATGATATCGTCAAAATGTTTATAGGGACAATAAGTAATACTTTCTTTCTGGCAAAATTTTATTAAATCATTTTTAGCAAAAATGAAATCGCAGTAAACGGCGGTATGTTTATCGGAATTGCCGTCACCTATAAGAATTGTGTAGTCCTCATCTGAGCTGAGATTTATAATGTGATTACGCTTGCAGTTTGCTGAGTTTATAAAAGAGTGATCATAATAAGGGAACGAAGGTACAAGTTTACAATCTTTCGTAATACTCATTTTATTAGAGAAATATTTTATATCGCTAAGTCCTTCTCTAATAAATATTCTGTCAATATAATAATCAAATCCGTCACTAAGTACATAAAAATCAATATTGCTCTCGTTAAAATAATGTACTAAATCAGCCAAATATGGGTCAACAGGAATGCTGTCTATAAAACTATTTAACTCATTTACATCAATTTTGTCAACAGAATTAAAAAGCCGCCGCCAGCACTCACGGGCTGATATTTTATCTGTTAGAAGCAATTCCACAGCCGGTTTTACAATATCAGGGTTTCCGAAATGAGTAAATATAGCATCACCTACATCTGTAGTAGTAATGGTACCGTCAAAATCCATAAATATTTTTAGAGTGCCGTTAATCATGCTATTTATTTATCAGCATTTTTTTAACATCAGTAAAACTTCCCGATTGAAAGCGATAGAAATAAATTCCTTCAGGAAGTCCTGTACCATCAAAGTACACTTCATTTTCACCGCTCTTAAAAGTATCATTTATCTCATTTACCTTCTGAACCTGGTTGTTAAAAAATTCAATTTTAACATGGGCAGACTGTGGTAAATAAAAAATAATTTTAGTCTTGCCTTTAAATGGGTTAGGCACATTCTGACCGACTACTATATTACCTGCACCTTTAAAGAAATTTATACTTTTTACATCAGAGGTTACAATATTCTTATCTTTGTCTTTTTGCGTGATGCGATAATATACCGCTCCGGAATTACCAGGGGTATCATAAAATTCATAAGAATTCACGCCCGATTTAGATTTAATTGTAGCAGCTATCTGCCATGCAGAGGATTGAGTATCCTCTTTGTATGCCCTTTCTACATCAAATACAGAATTTGATGATGCTTCAGGAACCTGCCAGGAAACTTTAATCGAATCGCCTGCTATTTGCAAATCAATTTTAGAAATCTGGGAAATATATGAGCCGGTATTAAAGACTTTTTGTCCATAAATATTATTTCCTTCTTTCCTCTTTTCTTTAAAAAACGCAATAGCTCCGCCTTTACTGTCAGAAATAACATTCAGGTAACTTTTTTCAGTATTGTAAAAAGTAGCTAAGGGAACACCGGTTTGGTTCCATGAAAGCTGACCGTTAAAAACTCTTTGAGCATAAATGTTAGCTTTAACAGAATCAATTCTTTTATCTATCCAGCAGACTATGGCTCCGCCGCTATTGTCACTTAGTAATTTTTGTCCGAACTGATCGCCCTTTAACTCAACAACAGGGATACCGTCATACTTCCAAAGCGGATAACCTTTGAAAGAGAAGTTCTGAATATATACATCCTTGTTCCCGCTCCCTTCAAAAGTCCATGCAACAATTAAAGACGAGTCAGTAGGTAAGACCTGAGGGTTCGTTTGATTCCCTTTTAGAGAAGAAATTGCTTTACCTGTACCGTACCAGATATTTTTACCCGATGTAGAAATCAGTTCGTGGAATACTTTTTTCTCGCTTGTCTGTACCTGCCATGCAACATACAGAGAACCGTTCTTGACAATTTTTGCGCTAAAATTAACAACATTTCCGTTAGGATCGGAATAGGCTAAAGGAGTGTTACCCCAATTTAACTGGCCTAATGAGTCCACATGCTGAACCTGCAATACCGTTCTTGCTTTAACTGACTCAAGCCAAAGTATGTAAGCCCCGCCATTAAGGTCTGCAACAACCGAACAGTTTAATTTATTCACAGCACCGGCGTCTATAAGAATTCCCTTTTTATCAAATAATTTTGAGCCGGAAGGAGAAAGCTTTTGCAAAGAAATATTATATTCCCCGTTTTTAGCTCTGCTGATAAACGTAATGTAAGAATTTCCTTTAGAATCTGAAGAGCCGGCAAAATCTTTTACATCCATTTCAGAAGGAGCCACCTGAACATCTTTGCTCCATTCAATAGAACCGTCAGCGGAAAGTTTTTGCGCTTCAATGCCCCCTTTTTTAGAACTGACAATATCCCTCCAAACAGCTACAATATAACCCGGCAAGTTTGTAAGGGCTATCGGCTGCTCCTTATCGGTTCTGTTCTGGGAAATATTTTTACCATCAACTCTAAAATCAGGCTTCCCATTATTGTCAATATGCAAATAGTATATATCCTTGTGGCTGCCTGATTTGTTATCCTCCCAAAGGATAAAAGCGCCACCCTTTAAATCTTCTACTGCAGAAATATTTGAAGGATTTACAACTCCCGAGACAAGTTTTGTATTTGTCTGGGGATTATTTATCCATTGAGAAAAGATGTTACCGGTGAAAAGCATTATAAAAAGGATAATGCAGAAAATTCTTATGGATAATACGGGGTTTTTAATATTATTGTACAAAATTAAGGTCCTCGTTAAATCTTACACTTACTAATTTGGAGATACCCTCTTCCTGCATAGTTACGCCATACAAAGTACTTGCAGCTTCCATAGTACGTTTATTATGGGTTACTACAATAAACTGCGTATCTTTGCTGAACTCTGCTATGATCTTAGTAAACCTATCCACATTAGCATCATCCAGAGGAGCATCAATTTCATCAAGGATACAGAATGGACTGGGTTTTACAAGATAAATTGCAAACAGCAGGGCAATTGCAGTAAGAGTTTTTTCTCCTCCGGAAAGCAATTCAATAGAAGTAGGGCGTTTGCCTTTCGGTTTTGCAATTATTTCTATTTTACCTTCAAGAGGGTCAGTGTTTTCTTCTAAACGTAAATCGGCTTCATCACCAGGGTTAAACAGACCTCTGAAAATATTAATGAAATGGGCTCTAATCTTTTCAAAAGTCTCTGTAAACAGCTGCTGAGCCGTTGTGTTTATTTCTTCGATTGTTTTAACTATATCTTTTTCTGATTCGAACAAATCATCTCTCTGCTTATGCAGAAAATCAAGGCGCTGCCTTTCTTCTTCATATTCAGAGTATGCCAGCAAGTTGATTGGACCTAAGCCCTTAACCTGCTGTTTTAATTGATGAACTTCTTCCGTTTTTGTTTTAAAATCAAACTGGTCAAGATCATCAAATGATTTCAGCTCCAATTGGATAGAGTAATTTTCTTTAATAGCCTGGACAAGGTTGTCGGACTTCATTCTTATTTCATTAAGAGACATTTCAGCGGTATGAATAAGCTGTACTAAACGATCGCGGTTTTCACGCAAATCTTTTTGTCTGGTTTCAACTTCTGAAATCTCTTTTTTCCGATCACGGTAAACAGTATCAATTTCAGCTTCTTCAGCAGTGAGTTTGGTTTTTAACTGTTGTACTTCATCCAGGTCAATTCTTTTTTCGTCCAGTATGTTATCAATAGTCTCCAGCTCTTCATGAGCACTGCTTATATCTTCTTCACGCTTAACAATAGACTTTTTAATATTTTCAATTGTACTTACAGCTCTGTCAGAAGCATTCTCAGTGTTCTTCTTTTCGCCGTTTAATCTTTCAATGTCAATATTTAGCTTATTAAGAGATGAAATGAAACCATTGTACTCTTCTTCAAGGACTTTAAACTCAGCTTCGTATTTCGCCTGCTCTTCTTCGGCTTCTTTGCGCTGCATTAGCAGGGATTCAAGTTCCTCATCCAATTTATTTTTTTTACTATCCAACAAATTAGCTTCAGTTGCGGCATCCTGCACAAGTTTTCGGTTTTTCTCAACCTCGTCAAGAGATTTTTTCATTTCAAACTCAAACTGTGCAATCTGTTTTTCAACATTTGCCAAATCATTTACAAGGATTTTACCCTTTTCTGAAAGAATCTTAAGATCAATTTCCCCAAGCTTTTCCTCAACAGCTTCAATTTCCACTCTTAAACCGGCAAGAGCTTTTTCTCTTTCAGGGAATTCGTCTTTGAAGTTTATTAAAAGCTGTTTCCTTCCGAAAATGGTATCGTCCAGTTTTGGGGGCGCACCGGCATCAATAACACCTGAACTGCTAATGAAGTCACCATTAAGGGCAGTAAAATTAAATTCTTTATACTTTGAGAAAAGATTAAAAGCTGTTTCTACTGTATCCACAACAAAGGTTGTGTTTAAGAAACTTTCAAAAAAGCCCTTCCATTTATCTTCGGTTATGATAAGATCTTTGGCTATGCCAATAACACCTTCTTCTTTAAGAAGCGCCTTTATTTTCCTTTTAATGGAATAATTATTTATCTTTTGGAGCAGCGTCTTTTTTGATTCATCTGCTTTATTAATATAAAAAGAAGCTTTACCTGCATTGTTCTGTTTAAGGAACTCGATGCCGTTTTTAACATCTTCAAAAGTTTCAACTAAAATATTATTCAGGTTGTTTTTTAAAGCAGCTTCAATGGCAGTACGGTAGTCACTCTGTGCATTACCAACATTTGCAATAAGAGTTTTTTCGCCTTCAGTCCATACGTTGCTTTCAACAAGAATTTTAGCGCCCTTAGAAATACCCTCAAGGTTATCAATCAAATTCTGAATAAAACTAATTTTGTCTTTCAGGTTGTTAATTGCGCCCTTGTCAGAAAGTTCTTTCTCCCTTAAGGAAGTAAGTTCTTTTTCAAGATCTTCCTTCTCTTTTTGCTTTTGTGTATAAAGTGCTTCTGCCTCAACAAGTTTATTGTCTATATCAACCTTTTCAATATTCAAATCTTCAATATATCCGACGGTTTTTGCAGTCTGCCCTGTCAAATCCTTAATTGCATCATTGTATTTTGCAGTGGCTTTGTTGGCACTGTTCAGAGCATTTGAGATATTTTTAAGTTCGTTCTCTTTATTGTTAATTTCTTTAAACCGATTAAAGATACTATCAGAAAATTCTTTAAGCTGATTTCTTTTATCTTCGAATTCTGTCTTGTGAAGTTGAACCTTTTCGCTTAAATCTCCCTTTTCCTTAGTTTTGGCAGTAAGTCTGTTCTCAACATCGAAAATAAAATCTTTATTCTCTTCAAGAGTTGTTTCATTCTCCTCCTGTTGATACTTCAGTTCTTCAAGCTCCTGCTCATATCTTGAAATATTATTATTGAGAGATCTTTTTCGTTCTTCACTAACAGAAATAGTTCTTTGCAGATTATATACTTTTTCGGTACAGTGCTGTATCTCGCTTCTTTTTTCTTTTAACTGAACTTCAGTTTCATTAAGTTTTTCTTTAAGGATCTTAATCTCATCTGTTAGTTTGGCAAGTTCAGAATCAATTTGAAGTCTTTCTTTTGCAGATTCTTCTTTTCTTTCTTTGTACTCTGTATTCTTAATATTATACAGGGCAAATTCGCGTTCAGCCAAATCAAGTTCAAGCTCGCGCAGAGTGGTTGTAATTCGGTTATACTTATCGGCTTTTTTTGCCTGTCTTTCCAGAGAGGCAACTTTTTTCTCTACTTCAGAAACAATATCATTAACACGGTTAAGATCTGTTTTAACCTCATCAAGTTTTTTTAAGGCAAGACGTCTTCTCAGTTTATATTTATTAACACCCGCAGCTTCTTCAAACATAACACGGCGTTCATCAGCTTTACTGCTAAGAATAGTCTCAACCATTTTAAGCTCTATAACAGAATAGGCATTAGTACCCATACCTGTATCCATGAACAGGTTGGTTATGTCTTTAAGGCGGCAGAGATTTTTATTAAGAAGATATTCGCTTTCACCTGATCTGAAAATTCTTCTGGTAATAGTAACTTCAGCATATTCAGTCGGTAAAATTCCCTTATTATTAATTATGGTTAATGAAACTTCGGCCATGCCCATGGGCTTTTTATTTTGGGTGCCGTTAAAGATAACATTTTCCATTTTATCGCTGCGGAGAGTATTACTCTTTTGCTCTCCTAAGCTCCACCTGATTGCATCAACTATATTCGTTTTACCGCAGCCATTGGGGCCTACAATAGAAGTTATACCCTGGTTAAAATTAACCACGGTTTTTTGTGCAAAGGATTTAAATCCTAATATTTCTAAACGGGATAAATACAATAATTACCTAAATATATTATTTTGTTTTAAAGTAAGGAAAATATAATCTAATGCATAGTTGTTTAATTGGAAGTATAAAAGGAAGCCTCCGCCAATTACTGCCGCAACCAAAATTCCGTAAAAGTAAACACTTCCAACATTAACATCAAAAATTACTGAAATGCCCTTTATTAAGCGATAGAATATCCACAGAGTAAAAATTATCAGACCAATAAAGACGTACACAGTAGCAGCATCTACATCCAACAGCCTGTATAAAATTATTCCAACAGGAATTAAAAGTACAAGAGGCAGAAAAGACCAAATTGTACTAAAATAAATGGACGATAAGAATACCCGGTTCCTGACAAACAAAGAACCAATTTTAGCTATGCCTGTTATAACCAGAAAAGTGGCAAAACTGCAAATGGTTAAAATTACTAAAGAAGAAACAGGATGCCATGCCAGGTATCCGACAAAATTTAGGATAGTTCTGGAGCCGAAGGATATTAGAATTTTTTCAAAACCGACACTCTCTTTAAAATAAAAGAGTACGTTACTTAATAATAGAGCTGAAACCGCTGAAATAATAACAGCTAAAAAGCTGGATTGAAGACCTGACATTATTCTCTGATCACGCAGGTCCTGATAAAAATTATAGGGCCGCAGAAGGGCTCGGGATGAATCTTCTCTAAATTTTCTGCCGGAGTTAACAAGAACTCCCACCAGAATGGCAAGGAAAATGCCGAAGAGAATGAATATCATTGGGGCATTACCCTTTTTCGTTCCGATTGGTATAGTTACTTTTTCACTGTTGTGCAAACGTGAACTTATTACCTTATAAGCCAGCCTTTCTAAGTTCCTGTCTTCACCTGCTATGCCTATCCTATATACATTATCTTTATCAAAACCTGCAACAAGAGAGGCCAGATCACCCCGATAATCAAACATAGAATTTATGAAGAAACCCGGGATACCATTTTTCTCGCATACATCCATAAGGTCTTCAAAAAACTTTGCCTGTGCCTCATATGTATATGGATTTGCATAACCATTAGAACTACCTGCATTAACTATATACGAAGCCGAACTTATGAAGAAACGGCCTTTTCCTATTAAAGTCTGAATTTCATTCAATTTCTCAACATCTTTAGGACCTAATTTATAAGTAATGTCAATTCCATACAGATCTAAATCACCAATTAACTCTTTATCAAAATTTGAAAAAGATGCATAAGTAAGAGCCGAAGAATTCTTTTTAATTAGGGAGCAATATTCTTTCAAAAAGGCGGCATGATGTTCATTGCCCTGAATAAAGCCATTGCCTAAACCAATCCCGGCTATTATTGAGTAACCTTTGTACTGTTTAATAAACGCAGTAAAATAATTTTTACATCTTTCCGCAAAAGCATTATCAGTAATTAAGCGCCCCGGAATATTATATAATGGGACTTCAATAAATGCCAGTAAACCATACTTTTCACAAAGTGTTAAATAATAAGGGTGTGGCAGTGTTTTAATAAATCTTACAGAATTAAAACCTGTCTCTTTAATAATCTTTATATCCCTTTCCATCGACTCATAGCTGCCTACCGGGCCGTCTGTGCCAAATTCCGGAACATAGCTAACCCCATTTATCCAGAAATTGTTTCCATTTAAGAAGATTCCCTGATCATTAACCGATAGTGAATAAAATAAAAGACTTTTAATAGACCTGTCAATAAGCATATCTTTTCGGTAAAGCTCAACCACAACTTCATAAAACTCAGGATTGGTTGGAGTCCAGACTTTAGGGCCGGAGACATCAATTACCTGATTTATATATTTTTCTTTATTTTTGGGAATACTGACTGAAAAAGCAGACTCAGAAAGGGTACTTTTTCCGACAGAAGTAATGAATCTAACTTTAACGGTATATAAGTTATCTGAAGAATCAGCAGCGCCGCCTATTTCTTTATTGACAAATTTAAAATTGAATTTGACTCGCGCTTTTCCACTTCTGGAATCATAATTAGAGATAAAATCATACTCATTTACTGAAATATTTGGAATCAGATGGATATAGACATCTCTGAATATGCCCCCCATATTTTGAGGGAAAAGGAATCGTTGTTTAACCGGAATTGTATTTTCTGCATCAAGCTCACAATGAAGCTTAACTCTGATTATATTATTCTTATCGGGTTTAATAATATCCCTTGGTAAATCAATTGAAAAGGGGAACTGTCCGCCCGAATGTCTGTAAATAATAACATTATTCAGTGAAATATCGGCAGAGTAATTTAATCCAAAGAAAACAAGCTTTAATTGATTTCCGTAAGCAATGGCTCTCGTGACAGTAAAATTCTTTTCAAAAACCAGATCACCCGATTGTCCTTTAAAAGCTGAAGGTACAGAAACCGGGGTTTTACTCTCTTCATCACCTGAAGGATAGACATCCCATCGCCCGTTAAGAGGCAAAACCTTACGGGCAGAAGTAACATCAAAAAACAAAGAATCGTTCTGTCTGATTTGATATTTCGGTAACTCTTTAAATATTATCTGGCTATACGACAAGCCGGACACAAAAAATACAGTTAATAATATTAAGATACGGCGCAAATTCATCCGTTTTCCAAGTCCTATTATTGAAAATTTAAACTTGCAATATAGCAAAGCGCTAAAAGAGTTAAAAGCCCAAAAACTAATTTTGTTAATGGCAATTTCCGGCCAAAAACAATATAGAGATATCCCCTGAAAGAGGAATAATGATATGTTTACTACAAAACGACTGACATATTCGACTGCTAAACAGGTAATAAGGCCTTAACATATTTCATTGTGAGAAATTGTCATTTCTCACTCCATTTGTAAAGTGTGATACTTTAGTTGATCTTTTTATTTAAGTATGCTATCTTAACACTAAATAATTAAAGGTAATAAAAATGAGAAAATATATTCTATTCGTCCTAATTTTACTTATGTCAGTCTCGGTTTTTAGTCAGGTTAACGGTAAAAAATTCGGAATCGGTTTTGTATTGGGTGAGCCTACCGGACTTTCCATGAAATATTATAATTCCTCCACTACCGCTTTTGTATTTGGGATCGGCAGTTCTTACTTCGGTAGTCCTCGCATTGGTATGGATTACGTTTGGCATTTTAATGCTTTCGAATCAAGGGTAGTCGATTTATACGCCGGACCGGGTGTAGTAATTGGTGTTGGTGAAGGACGAGCCTATTACTTTGAGAACAAAGGACATGATCATTTCTACTTTAGGGATAATGGTACAGGTATTGCCGCACGAGGCATCTTGGGAATAGATTTTACCCCCAGAAATACTCCACTAGATATCTTTTTAGAAATCGGCTTGCTATTAGGAATTTCCCCAAACTATGGTACTGCTTTTGACACGGCAATCGGTTTAAGGTTTTATCCGTAATAAAGACAGTTGTTTTGTTAACGCTGCTCTTTAATGTATAGTAAACAAATCGAAAATCAGGAATCCCACCCTTTGTCTCAATGATCCTATCATAACATGAAGGGTTGGGCTTTTCTATAACCGCAAATCGATTAAATATATATACCAAATTAAAAGGGATGTTTTATTTTAATTAAGAGGGGAAAAAACTTACCTACCTGGTGATAATTCTTTTATATCTTTACAACTATTCCACCTTTTGTTACTTTTAAAAGATATATTTAAAAAATTATTGGACTTATGGAAACCATCAAATATCTGATTGATCTTTTTTTGCATCTTGATATACATTTAGGTAATATAATCTCTCAGTATGGAACGCTTACTTATGTGATTTTATTTATTGTAATATTCTGTGAAACCGGTTTGGTTGTTACTCCTTTTTTGCCGGGAGATTCCCTCATCTTTGCAGTTGGAACATTTGCTGCAATTGGTAAGTTGGATATCTATGTTGTATTCTTAATTTTATCAATAGCTGCAATACTTGGTGATACTGCAAATTATTGGATCGGCCATTTTATTGGTCCAAAGATCTTTGAAAAAGAGAAAATAAAATTTCTAAAGAAAGAACATTTGGAGCGCACTCATCAGTTTTACGAAAAGCATGGAGGGGTTACAATTATTATAGCCCGCTTTATTCCAATAATTAGAACATTTGCTCCATTCGTTGCCGGTATAGGAAGTATGACTTATCCAAAATTTATCCTCTATAATATTATCGGCGGTATTCTTTGGGTTGCACTTTTTACTTTTGGAGGTTATTTTTTCGGTAATTTAAGTTTTGTAAAAAACAATTTTTCAATTGTAATAATTGCTATTATTTTGATTTCTGTTTTGCCGGGAATAATTGAGTATTTCAGACAAAAAAAGACAGCAGCAAGTGAACAGGATTAATCTCAACATTATATTATTATTTTAGAACTACATTAAAAGGTTATTTGTTATGAATGAATCACTATTTGATCTATTAGTAAAAGGCGGTTATACAATTTTTGTATTAATTATTTGTTCTATCTTATCTCTTAAAGTGATTATTGAAAAGTATTTTACGTTTAAAGGCATTAAAGAAGATAAAACTGAAGATCTGACTTTTAAAGTAAAAACTGCTTTGGAAAAGAATAAACCCACAGAAGCAATTGAATATTGCAAACAATCTGAATCAAAAATATTTTTATTCAAAGTCATTAATCCGTTAGCTCCGGTTTTCCGCTATATGATTGACCATCATTATTACAATAAGGCAGAGCTAATTGATTCTTCCGTAACCAGACTAGACCGCGAAGTCTCAAAACTTGAAAAAGGATTAGGGGTATTAGCAACATTAGGAGCAATTTCTCCTTTTATCGGTTTATTCGGTACTGTACTTGGCATCATTAGGTCATTTGCCGCCCTTTCAGTTCAGGATACTCAGAACTACACAAAAGTAATGTCAGGAATTGCAGAAGCTTTAATTGCAACTGCTGCAGGTTTATTTGTTGCGGTTCCTGCTGTAATGTTCTACAACTATTTCATAAAAAAACTTCGTCTTACTTTACCATTGTTTGAAGATTCGATTCATGAAATTGCGCATGTAATTAAAAAAGATCAAGCTAACTAATCATTAAGGTTTTAAAATGGCCAGACGTTATAAATTAGACGAAAAAGATTTTTCAGAAATTAATATTACTCCTTTTACAGATGTGGTGCTGGTACTGCTCATTATTTTTATGATTACCTCCCCATTTCTGATTTCAGGTTCGTTCAAGGTTAAGCTTCCGGAGTCTGTTACTGCTGAAAAGGAAATTACACAGGGAGCTGAAGTATATATGACTTCGGCAAGTGAAGTGTATGTTAATAACACTAAAGTATCGCTGAATGACCTTCCTGTTTATATTAAAATTGAGTTCGGCAAAAAGAACAATAAGGATGTAATTGTAAAAGCGGATAAAGAAGTAAAACACGGAGATTTTATAAAACTTCTTGATGTACTAAAAACAAGCGGGGCACAAAAGCTGCTTATTTCAACTAAAAAAGTTGATAACGTAAACAACAAGCTGTAGTGTTGAATACAATTGTTTTTAATTTGAATAGGTTTATAATTGTTTAAAAAGAACAAAGATAGTATCTCATTTTTACTTTCCGTTGCTGTTCACTTGATTTTCATTACAGGTATGTTTATCTATAACTATACCGTTAAGGATAAGCCCGCAGATCTGCTGGAAGTTTCCCTTGATGGCGGCGGCGGAGGAGGAAACGGCCAGGAAGCCACTTACCAGGAAAGCGCAACTCCTCCGGTCAGTAATTTGGATCAGGAAGACGTTATTCCGGAAAAAATAGTCCATAAAAAAGACTCGAAGATATTGCCTAAGCAAACTAATGCCGTAGCAACGAGTACAAGTAAGGGCACTGGTACCGGAACGGGGACAGGCACCGGGACAGGGACGGGGACAGGCTCAGGAAGCGGTACAGGATCGGGAACCGGGCCAAATACTACTATAAAGCTGCCATTACCTCCTGCAGAGAAAAAGGCACCCCCTAAAGAAAGCAATATTTATTATGCAGCCGTTACACAGATGCCTGAACCAATCGGGGGTCGTGAAGGAATAAACTCTAAAGTAGTAACTCCTTCTTCAGCTAAAGAGAATGGCATCTCCGGTATTGTATATGTTAAGGCATATATTGATGAATTCGGAGCTGTAAGAAGAGCTGTACTTATAAAAGGAATTGGTTCCGGGTGCGATGAAGCCGCCCTAAATGCTGTTAGGAGGACTAAGTTCACTCCGGGGAAAGAAAAAGGTCAGCCTGTTAAAGTACAGATGACACTACAAGTATCTGTCCGTTAAATTCAAATATATTTATTTTCATTTTAGTTTCTTAATTCTCGGATTGATCTGGTTATTTAAAGTTATTTAGTAAAAAAAATCCGCCACTCTATTCTCTCATCTATAGTCATATATATTTTTATCCTATTGTGCTTTATAATATTTTTTATCCTATCTTTACAGATAATTTTTTTTCACAAACCTATAATCTAAAATGCAAACAGAAACATCGGGTTCACCACAGAAAACAAGTGTTTTTAAATCTTTCCCTAAAAATTTCTGGACAGTAATAACGATGGAGTTTTTTGAGAGAGGTTCTTATTATGGCGTAATGTCTGTTTTATCAGTTTATCTTGTACTCAGCAAAAGCGAAGGCGGTTTGGGCTTTTCAAAAGAGAGTGTCGGATTCTTAAAAAGTTTTATCACTCCCCTTCTTTATTTTTTGCCTATCCTTTCGGGGGCAATAGCCGAGAGATTCGGGTATAAGAAGACTTTATACTTTGCATTCATTATTATGAGCTGCGGTTATTTTCTTACAGGAACATTTACTTCATATCCGCTAGTCTTTTGCAGTCTAATAATAACAGTAATTGGAGCGGGATTTTTTAAACCGATTATTTCAGGCACAATTGCAAGATCAACCAATGTTCAAAATTCAGGCTTGGGATTCGGGATTTTTTACTGGACAATAAATTTAGGCGCCTTCCTATTTCCCTTAATACTTATCCCTTTTCTTAAAAACATTTCCTGGAGTCTAATTTTTGTAATGGCCGGGATTGGCACAGGCTGGCTTCTGTTATTAAATGCCTTTGTATATCAAGAGCCGGAAAAGCCGGCAAGCACTAAATCAATCTTAAAAGTACTGAGCGATGCTGTTCTTGTTCTAAAAGATTTTCGATTCATAATAATGATAGTTATTTATTCCGGTTTCTGGATTTTGTATTTTCAAATGTTCGACTCGGTATTGTGGTTCTTAAAAGAACATATAGATATGCTTCCGGTAAACGCAGCAGTAAATTCATTCCTGTCTATTTTTGTAAATAGCCCCAACTGGAAATTTGACGCAGAGCATGTTACCGTAATAAATGCAGGTACTATAATTTTATTGCAGATATGGATTTCTAACATAGTAAAGAACAAAAAGCCACTGCCTACAATGATTACCGGTATTGGGTTTGGAACACTTGGAATGGTTATATTGGCTCTTTCTTCAAACGCATGGTTCTTCATCACCGGTATGATAGTTTTCTCAGTTGGTGAAATGACTGCTCACCCCAAATTTATAAGCTATGTGGGCCTTATTGCTCCCGAGGATAAAAAAGCCCTTTATCTCGGTTACTCATTTTTATATGGCGTAATCGGCAGCGGTATTGGTGGAGTTCTTGGAGCTTTTATGTATGTTAATATTATTGAGAAAATGCATAATCCGCCTTTATTCTGGAGTATCTTTGCAGGAATTGGACTTCTTACAATGGCCGGTCTGTACATATTTAACAAAGTAGTAACAAAGAATAAATAACCATTTGGATTTGTAAAAGTTTACTTTTAGATACTACACAAAATAAAAAACCCGCATACTTTTATGGAATGCGGGTTTAATCTTTTATTGATATTAAATATTATTTTAATAAATCAACTATGGTTTTTCTGTCAATTCTTTGAGACTGGTCACCTTTTTGCATCTGGCCTTTTTGATCTTTACCGGTAGCACTAAATGACTGCTCTAAGATAAAATGTGTTTTAACCTGCTGCGGATATCCTTTATCAACATTGAAATATACTTTACCCTCAGTAATTAACTTTGGATCATTAAATTTATAATTAGCTCCATTTTGTGAGATTTCTTTTTTACCTTCAAAAATAGTTTCTAATCCGATGTTAAGAGTAATAACTTTATCTCCGCTTAATTCACCTAGATCCTGGATTTTATAAACATTTTTACTTTTTACTGTAAATGGCGGCATTTGTGAAGGGGCCTGATCTTTTGTCCATGTGTAATTTTTATTAACTGAATTTAAAGGAAGCTCTCTAAAAATTTGTCCGATTAATGGCTTAAGCTGTCCATCAACAATTTGTCCCTTTAATTGTTCTTTTTGGTTTACGTCAATTTTTCCTTTTGCCAATTCAATAAGTTTAGCAACAATTTTATCAGTTTTAGAAACTTCTACAATTTCACCTGATTTTGATATTCTTGCTTCAAAAGGATTGTTAACCATTGCTTCCTGATCAAAGAACTGTCCTGCGGTATCTTTTGTTACTCCGCTTTCATATGTAATTTTTTTACCTGTTGCATTTACATCCATTTTAACTTTAACGATATTAAATCTAATATCCATTGTTCCGTCATTATCTACATTGACAGGAGTTAAATTCATGATGTAAATTAAGGTCTGAACGCCTTTGTCAGATCTGTTAACAGTACCTGTTTGTGACATTTCCTGATCAGTTAACATTACTAATCTATATCTGTAAGTCTTATCTTTTTCCAATTTGTAAGTAAGATTAACCGACTGGTTTGGATTTGAAGAAGCAGATAATTTTAGTTCAGTTGAATCAACTTTGATTTCGTCTTTAGAAACGGGGGCATTTTCACCTTTTTTACCGCATCCGACGAACAAAAGTACACTAACAAGTAAACATAAAATGTATTTCATTATTTTTCCTTATTTATATATTATATATTTTAATCTGATTTTGTTAAACTCTTGCAGTTCTTTTTCCCATGAAGAGACAATATTCTTTATCTCCACTCCCTGCTTAATTTTGTTTCTGATTATCTTATCGCCAATCAGTTTATCAAACCAATTATCTTTAAATTCAAACTGTTTGGGATATAGCTTATTTAATGCATAGACTAACCTTACACCAAACTTAACCGGTTCAAACTTAGCTCTGTCAGTAATTGTAATAAAGATTCCGTTACATTTTTGTCCCTTAAACTTGGGGTTAGCTGCTTTACCTTCAATATCAATGGGAGTAAAAGACACAGCCTTCAGTTCTAAACCGGGAACACTTATTTTTTTAAGCTCATCTATAAGAGTTTTTGAATTAATAAAAGGAGCACCAATCTCAAGGAATGGGGAATCGGTTCCCCTGCCTTCCGAGACATTTGTACCCTCAATAAGGCATGTCCCTGCATAGGCGATGGCTGAATTCAGATTTGGAATATTTGGAGACGGGCTTACCCATTTATTATCATATTCGTCAAAGTATGAATTCCTTTTCCAGTTCTTTAATTCAATAACCGTTAGATCAGTTTTTAATTTTTTTCCGATAAACTCTACACCTGCAAACATTTTTGCAAGTTCGCCCATAGTCATACCATACATTACCGGTATGGCGGCAATGCCTACAAACGATTTCAGTTCATCTTTTCTAATTGGACCATCAAAGGCAGCACCATTTGTAATTGCAGGCCTGTCTAAAACAATTAGCGGGATATTATTTTCAGCAGCGGCTTCTATTGTGTAATATAGAGTTGAAATGTAAGTATAAAACCTTGAACCGACATCCTGAATATCAAAGATCAAAAGATCAATATTACGCAGCATTTCCTTTGTTGGTTTATTGTTTTTACCGTACAAAGAATACGTCGTTATTCCTGTAGCTTTATCAATACCATTTTCAATTTTTTCACCGGCTGGAGCATCTCCTCTAATACCATGCTCAGGTCCAAATAATGCAAGAATGCTGCACTCTTTATCTTTGTTCAGCACATCGACAAAATGCGAACCATCCTGCAAAACAGCAGTATGATTAGTAATTATTCCAACCTTTTTCCCTTTTAACAAGTACCGGTATTCTGTAAGCAAACGCTCTGCACCGGTTGATATGTGTTTGTTTTCTGAACCTGGATTCTTACCGGCTCCAAAAGTTAAAACAGAAAATATTGTACAAATTACTATGGATGAGAAACTTATTATTTTCATTAGTTTTAAAATAAAAAAAGACTATCACAAAGATAGTCTTCTTTTCTTATTTAATCAGCATAATTTTCTAATAATTCTTTACGGGAGAAAAAGTGAGCAATTTCAATTGCGGCATTTTCATCTGAGTCAGAACCATGAACGGCGTTTTCAGATTTGTTCTCTGCGAATAATTTTCTTACTGTACCTTCGGCAGCTTCAGCGGGGTCTGTCGCACCAATAAGTGCCCTATAGTCAGCAACTGCATTTTCTTTTTCCAAAGCAATAGGAATGCAAGGACCTGAGGTCATAAATTTTACTAATTCTTCATAAAAAGGTCTGTTTTTATGTACTTCATAAAAGCCTCCTGCCGACTCTTTTGAAAGTCTGACCATTTTCATCGCTTTAATTTTAAAGCCAGCTTCTGTAATTTTAGTTATAATTTGACCGGCGAGATTTTTTTTAACTGCGTCCGGTTTGATAATGCAAAGTGTTTTGTTCGTCAACATATCTCCATGTATTTTGTTTTAATAAATTCGAAAGAGGTAAACCTCGTAATAGACCATTCTGATAGCTAAGGCTGAAATAGATACGTAAAAATTTAATGCATAGAAGTACTTGCAGACCTCACCCATTAATCCCCTCTCCGACCCCGCCATTCGGCGGGGAGAGGGGAAAAAGACACCAAAAACCAAAATTTTCACTCAAGCTAAGTATTATCTATAAATTATTTAGATTTTTTCTTAACTTTTTCAACTTTCTTTTCAACTTTTTTAATAACCTTTTTGGCTCCCTTGCTGTCTGAATTTTTTAATTGCTCAAGCATAGCCTCGCCAATGCCGGCGGGTGATTCTACAACTTTAATTCCTGCTTTTTTCATGGCAGCCATTTTTTCACTTGCAGTCCCTTTTCCGCCTGAAATAATTGCACCTGCATGTCCCATTCTTCTTCCGGGAGGTGCGGTTCTGCCTGCGATAAATCCGACCACAGGTTTTCTAACATTCTTTTTAATATAAGCAGCAGCCTCTTCTTCAGCAGATCCGCCAATTTCACCAATCATAATTATGCCTTCTGTATCGGGATCTTCATTAAACAACTTAACTATATCAATAAATTTTGAGCCAATTATCGGATCACCGCCAATACCTACACAGGTTGACTGTCCTAAATTAACTTCAGTCAGTTGTTTAACTGCTTCATACGTCAAAGTTCCGCTGCGGGAAACTACACCAACTTTCCCTTTTTTATGGATAAAGCCCGGCATAATACCAACTTTAGCCTGGCCCGGGGAAATAACACCGGGACAATTAGGACCTACTAAAGTAACATCCTTATTTTTAATAAAGTCATAGACCTTAACCATATCTTTGGTAGGAATACCTTCAGTAATACAAATTACAGTTTTAATTCCTGACATGGCAGCTTCCAAAATTGCATCTGCCGCAAATGCAGGCGGGACAAATATTATGGAGGTATTTGCCTTTTGTTCTTTAACTGCATCAGCCACAGTATTATATACAGGAACACCCAAGTGCTCTGTTCCGGCTTTTCCTGGCGTAACCCCTGCGACTACTTTTGTACCATACTCAATCATTTGAGCAGTATGGAATGAACCTTCACTTCCGGTAATGCCCTGCACTACCAAACGTGTCTTTTTGTTAACTAGAATGCTCATTTTTATTCCTGCAAATATTGAAAAGGATTTTATTAATAAATATTATTTTATTGTTTATATAAATCAAATATTTCATTTAAAAAGATATAATCAAGAAAATAATACTTAATGAAAAATAGTAAATCCGTGGGCAACTTCAAAGTATATTTTGCTCGTGCGTTAGCGAGAAATATACCGGCTATCAACGCTCGTCTTGGTTCAGGAGATAATAAGATGGGTGAGGTTTATCTACTAAACCATCACCCTTTATAGAACAACAATAATACGTAAAAATATTAAAGAGAAACGAAAATTTATCTACTTACATATCTGAATTAAAGTGCAACAAGTGATGTTGAGATAACATTAGGATTTTCGTTGATTACTCTTAACATATCAGCAGTTAATGTAGCTTTCATTTTCATTGAACAACAGCCGACCATACCGCCTTCAAAAATAACGTTTTCAATCTCTTCAATGTTGATATTACCTTCTCTGATAACTTCCAAAATTGAAGCAAGAACGCCGGGACGGTCATAATGTTTAACTACCAGCTGGTATTTAACATCAACTCCGCGGGCTCTGTTAACCCAATGGTCAATAGCTCCATTTGCTGCATAGTCTTTAATAATTTTAACGGTTTCTTTTGCAACTGCATTTTGTGCCTGTTCAGTAGATGCCCCAATATGATGCGTAACATATATATTCGGGTTATCCTGCAGAGGAGATTTAACTTCTCCACTTTTACCTTCCGGTTCACCTTTGAAGACATCCAAAGCGACACGGATATTCTTTTCTTTTATAGCTTCAAGCATTGCTTCTTCATCAATAACATCACTTCTTGATGTATTTATAACAAAGGCACCCGGTTTTAGAAGACTAAACATTTTTTTGTTAAACATATTTTTAGTTTCAGGTGTGGCCGGCAGATGGATTGAAATCACTTCTGCCTTGGGCAGAACTTCATTCATATCAGTAAAATATGTAAGCGGAGCACCTTCAACTCTGTATATATCCATTCCGTAAACATTCATTCCAAAAGCATTAGCTCTTTTAGCTACTTCCATACCAATATTCCCAACTCCAAGAATAACCAGAGTCTTTCCAAAAATACCCTGAGCCTTGGAATATTCATTTTTATTCCAAACACTTTTCCTAAAATCCATAACATTATCAGGGATACGACGATCTAAAGAAAGCATCAGACCGATAGCAAGCTCAGCAACGGCAATAGAGTTCATTCCTGGACAATTTGAGACATAAATACCTTTTTGACTGGCCGCAGCAAGGTCAATATTATTAACACCTGCTCCTGCGCGTATAATAAGGTTTAATCTGTTGCTGTTATTTATGGTTGATGCATTAACCTTAGTAGAGCGAACCACTAAGATATCGACATTTTTAATTATAGATGGAATATCATTTTCGCCTAATTTGGGGTCATAAATTACTTCTAAACCCATTTTCTTAAGTTCTTCAATGTATACTTCCGGAAATTTATCGGCAATCAAAACACTTATCTTCATAGCGATATCCTTTAGAAAAATTGAAAATTATTTTTTTAGCATAGGAATTTGGATATTCAAAGCTTTTGCATTCTCAATAGCTTGTTGATATCCTGCATCTGCGTGTCTAACAATACCCATACCAGGGTCATAAGTTAAAACGCGATTTATTCTTAGTTCAGCATCTTTTGATCCATCTGCAACTACTACCATGCCGGCATGAATAGATTTACCAATACCGACACCTCCGCCATGATGAACAGAAACCCACGTTGCTCCGCCTATTGCATTAAGTAAAGCATTCAGAATCGGCCAGTCTGCAATAGCATCACTGCCATCTATCATAGCCTCAGTTTCCCTGTTTGGGGAAGCAACCGAACCGCAGTCCAGATGATCTCTTCCAATTACAATCGGGGCTTTAACCTTTCCATCGGCAACAAGTTTGTTAAAGATAACACCCATCTTAGCACGCTCCCCGTATCCAAGCCAGCATATTCTGGCCGGGAGACCCTGAAAGTGTACTTTCTTCTGTGCCATATCAATCCAGTTGCACAGAGCTTTATTCTCAGGAAAAGCTTCTTTAATTGCTCTGTCAGTAACATAAATATCTTCAGGATCACCGGAAAGCGCTGCCCATCTGAAAGGACCCTTTCCATCACAAAATAACGGTCTTATAAACTCAGGTACAAACCCGGGTATCTCAAAAGCATTTCCAACACCATTTGCCTTAGCTTCACCTCTGATGTTGTTGCCGTAATCAAAAGTAATAGTCCCTAATTTTTTAAACTCAAGCATTGCTTTAACATGCACTGTTATTGTATGTTTAGCCAAGCGAATATATTCTTCCGGATTATTTTTTCTTAAATCTAAGGCCTGTTCAAAAGACATCCCCATAGGAACGTATCCATTGAGCGTATCGTGAGCAGAAGTCTGGTCAGTTAAAATATCAGGGATAACATTCATTTTAAGAAGTGCCGGTAAAACTTCACCTGCGTTGCCTAAAAGGCCAACAGATAATGCTTTCTTCTGTTGTTTGGCATCAAGGACTAATTTAACCGCTTCATCAATACTCTCGGTAAATACGTCAAGATAACCCGATTCAATTCTCTTTTGAATTCTTTCTTTATCAACTTCAACACAAAGAATAACAGCACCTGCCATTGTACCAGCTAAAGGCTGTGCCCCGCTCATTCCTCCCAAACCGGAAGTTAAGATAAAACGGCCGGCCAAATCGCCATTGAAATATTTTCTGCCGCACTCCACAAAAGTTTCATAAGTTCCCTGCAGAATTCCCTGAGTTCCGATGTAAATCCAGCTCCCGGCTGTCATTTGACCATACATTGTAAGCCCCAAAGATTCCAGACGTCTAAACTCATCCCATGTTGCCCAATCCGGAACCAGCATAGAATTAGAAATTATAACCCTTGGTGCATTAGAATGTGTTTTGAAAACAGCAACGGGTTTACCTGACTGCACAAGCAGAGTCTCATCGTTGTCCAATTTTTTAAGAGATTCAATTATTGCGTCATAGCACTCCCAGTTACGTGCAGCTTTCCCTTTACCTCCATACACAATCAGTTCAACGGGATTTTCTGCAACCTGGGGATCTAAATTGTTCATAAGCATTCGCATAGCTGCTTCCTGCAGCCAGCTTTTACAGGTAATTTCAGTTCCTGTAGGTGCTTTGATTGATTTTTTTTCTATAGTTGTCAGCATATCAATTTTTAAAATGATTTTCTACAAGTGCTTCATATTGTGTTATCATGGAACGATAAAGCCACCTTTTGAAGAACCATGCTTTTTTAATTTCTTTTTTGTAAAGCTTAAGACTATTTTCCAATTGTTCTTTTACTTTACCTTTTTCGTCCTTTGTAAGTCTGATAGTCTCATCACCACTGTTAATTTTTTCCAGTACGGATTTATACGCAGTAGTGTAAGGATAATAATCTTTATTATCGCCTAATTGTTTTAATACCTGTTTAAGAAAAGTACCCAGTATCTTTTTCTCGCTGCTATTAAACTCAAAATTATAATTTTGGAACAGTTTCTTCATAATTATTCGAATAAGTTTTTAATGAAAGTAATTGGTCTTTAATTTTTTGATATCCCGGTTTAATTACATTATAAATATAATCTAACCTTTCTTTGTGAGGGATGAAAGCGGACTTCATTGAGTTGATAGTAATCTTTTCCACATCTTCCAGGGTTATATTAAACACTTCAATAGCCGTAGCAAACTCTTTTGTCATTGTAGTATCGCTCATTAATCTATCATCAGTATTAATAGTAACTCTGAACTTTTCATTAAAGAAAATACCAAAAGGATGATTCTCTATTTTATCAACTGCTCCGGTATGAACATTGCTTAACAAGCAAATTTCAAGAGGTATTCTTTTATCTAATACATATTGAGCAAGGTCGCCAAATCCGGCAACTTTACCATTTTTATCCAAAGTGATATCTTCAAGCAAATGGGTTGCATGACCAATTCTGTGTGCACCGCACCACTGAATAGCCTGCCAAATAGATTCTTTACCGAAAGCCTCACCTGCGTGAATAGTAATATTAAAATTAGCTCTCTGAATAAATTGGAAAGCTTCAATATGTTTCTTAGGAGGATAGCCGCCTTCTTCACCGGCCAAATCAAATCCGACAACGCCTTCATTTCTAAAATTGACAGCAAGCTCAGCCATTTCCAAAGTGTTCTTCATATTGCGCATACCGCAAATAATCAGTCCATAACCAACCCCAAAATCTTTTTTACCGCGCTCCAGCCCGGTTAAAACTGCCTGCACTACATCTTCATTGTACAAACCTTTTTGAGTTGAAAACATAGGGGCAAATCTTGTTTCTACATAACAAACACCATCATTTTTCATATCTTCCATCATCTCATAAGCAACACGCTCAAGAGCTTCTTTGGTTTGCATTACAGCAATAGTATGTTCAAAACCTTGCAGATACTCTATAAGATTTCCTTTGTTAGCTCCTCTATGAAACCAAACTGCAAGTTCACCAGGGTCTTTTGTAGGCAGTTTAGTATATTTCATTTCTTGAGCTAGCTCAATAATTGTGCTTGTTCTTAATCCACCGTCAAGGTGATCATGTAAAAGAACTTTTGGTACTGACTGGATAATTTCATTTGTTGTCAAAATATTTTCCTCTTTTTTTTCATTTACGAAAATATCTTTTTAAATCCGTAAATTCAACTATATAAATACAATATAAGAATTTTAAATTTTAAAATCATTTATATGACCTGCCAATGATTTCTAAATTAGTTACTCTATTTAACAGAACTTTGTTATTTTCTAAAATAATCAGGCTGCAATACTTTAAAGTGTAAGTTATATAAAAATTATTATTATAATAAAATAATTCTTCACAACATTTGGAAGTATGTTAGTTATTTTAGAAAATATATAACTGTTCTAAATTACCGTATTCAGATAAATTAAATAGTGATCTATTTCTTAAAGAACTAATTTAACCGGCAGGCACAAGAACTATTCACGCTAAATGATAAAGCAAACCCCTTGTTGGCTAAATTCTCATTTTCGCAATAATTAAATACTAATTATTATTGGCGCCTTCTTTAATCCACGTATAAAGACCAGTAACCTGATTTGAATTCAGTGCTTTATAATTGGAACCAAGAGGAGGCATTACAGGCATTCCGTATTTAGGATCAACCCGCCAGATAATCCTGCTGTTTTCAGGTTTCCCTTTAAATACAATTCCCGGATCCGCAGTTAAGGAAGAGTAAGTTGAAGCATCAAACCCGCCCTGCAGGTTGGAACTGCTGTGGCATCCTACACAATGTGCTTCCAGCACCGGTCTGATGTGTTTACTATAGCTCACATTAGAAGAAGGGATAGTGTTATTGTCCGTATTAACGCCGGTATCCTTACAGCTATAAAATAACGCTGCTATGGCTATAATGCAAAATACAACTATAATATTCTTAATTTTCATCATTTTTTCGTTCATTTTTTTTGAGTATTAGTTATTCCTAACTCATTACTGTTACAACTACTTTAACACCTTCAATACGGATTACTTTTATTTTAGTACCCGCTTCAACATAGTCGCCTTCAGTAACTACATCAATTCTGTCCCCGTTAAAATCGGCAATACCGGCAGGCCGTAAAGTTGAAATTGCAATACCCTCAGCATTTAACAATTTTTCTTTTCCGGGGAAAACGGCAAACTCAACACCTTTGCCGATTGATTCTTTAAGAACCAACTTATTAAATCTTTCACTTTTGGGCAAATACTTAATTAGTATCATAATAAGAATAATTGAAGCCACCAAAGCTGATCCTAATTGGAGAACTGCTGTTGAAACGTGATTCATATCCCAAATTGGCATTGTTCCCATTAAAGACATAAATATGGAAGCTATTACTAATATTATTCCAAGCACACCCGCCACACCAAATCCGGGTATTACAAATATCTCTAATGCAATTAGAATAATGCCAACAATAAATAGAATTATTTCAAAAAAAGAAGCCATCTGCAGGATATACGAAGAACCGAAGAATAGAGCTAAAGCAATTACAGCGGCTATGGCACCTGCACCATGCCCCGGAGCTTTTATTTCTGCCATAATGCCTAAAAATCCTATCATCAATAAAATTGAAGACACAACAGGATTATTGAGGAACTTAACAAAATCTTCAGCCCAATTTGAGGTTTCAGTTAATACAACAGCATTAGGCATATCCAAATATTTGAGTATCTCAGAAAGATTATTCAATGTAGTATCAGCCATTCCGGTTTTAATGGCCTCTTCCGTAGTAAGTGAAATTAATTTGTCACCATTATCATTCAGTTCCGGAATAACAATTCTTTCATCTACCATACCTTGGGCAATATTAGTATTCCGACCTCTTTTTTCAGCAGTTGATCTCATCTCAGATCTCATATATGCCTGGTACTTTTCAGACTGTTTTTGGCCTGTCTGATCAACAACAGTAGCTGCACCCATTACACTCCCCGGAGTCATAATTATCTTATTGCAGGAAAGAGCAATTAGAGCACCTGCAGAAATAGCCCTATTATTAATAAATGCAATTACAGGAACCTTTGATGTAAAAATGGCATCCTTAATCTGTGTAGCAGCGTCTAACCTGCCGCCGAAAGTATTTATCTTTATAATGATTGCAGAAACATTTTTACTGTTGCCGTCATCAACCACCCGGGAAAGATAAGGAGCTAACCCCAAATCTACTTCACCATTTATTTCCGCAACAATAACTGTTTTGCTTTGGCCAAAGGTTAGTACGCTTAAGACCAAAAACATTAAAAAGATTTTCACAGTTTTCATATTTTACCTCAAAAAAAACTATTTTTTTGATCTCAGATACTTAAGGAAGTCCTGAGCCCTTTCATAATTCGAGTTAAATTTTGCGCTTATTTCCACATATTTAATTGCTTCAGGAATATTATTCTGCTTATAGTACTGGCGTCCTAAAGTAAAATTGGCATCAGGATCTTCCGGATATATTTCCAGAGACTTTTTATAGTACCCAATTGCCAGACTGTCATTTTTCATATGCTCACAAATTAAACCTTTTAAAAAATAACCTCTGGAAGAGTTAGCGTCTATTGCCAGCGACTGATTAACCAGCTGCATAGCCTGTTCATCAGCGCCACTCTGGATATAATAGACAACACCTTCCAATAAATTTGAAGCCTTTTTGTCTAATATGTGAGTCTTTCCCTGTATATATTTATATACTTCAAGTATCTCCGGCTGATTTACAGGTACATATTCCGGTTTTTGGTTACCAACTTCAAACCAATTTTTAAGCACTGCTAAATAGGTTACATTATTTTTTTTGAACTGGCTATATAAATAGTTATTAAAGCCATCTTCTTTAAGATGAGGTATTACTTCCGGATTTATTAGCCCTGCCATGTCAAAAACTTTTCTATGACTGTAATAAGCAATTGCGCCTATATCATGAGTTGCTATTACATCACTTTCCTTAGTATTTTTATTTAACCATACACCTGCTGCAACATGCCTGTCGTTATGGTACTTACAATACTCTATGTATTCCAACAAAGCCGGTTTAATATAATTAAAAGAAAAGGCTATCTGTGAAGCTGCAAAAATAAAAAAGAGTCCATTTAATAGTTTCTTAAAGTCAGCATGCGTATTCTTTTGGATCTCTTCATAAATTGCCCGCATTCCGCTTACTGAAACATATATATAAAAAGGAATTATTGGCAATAAATAACGGCCAAACCTATGAGCAAATGGCAGTTTGATATAGTAAATTAATATTAATCCAACTATAAAGAGCATATATAAATTGTATTTGCTGTATTGCTTTCTTATTAATAGATAAGCTGAATAAAGTAATGCAGCTATAAAAGGTACCCAGAGTAAGACAAATTCATTTGTCCCAAAGAAGTTAAGAACTGAGTCTGCTAAAAATGCACTTCTATCCATTTTATTATAGAACTCTATCTTAGCCCCATAAGTATTTGGGAATATTGAACCTGATAGAATCAAATTGAATAAAAAATATAAAACGACAAAAAAAGCTCCTATCCCAAAGGAAGTTGCAATTTCTTTATTATTAAATAATTTCTTTTCTTTGTTCTTACTAAAATATGCCTGTAAAAAGTAATCAATTACAATTGCAATCCAAACAACCACACCGTCGGGCCTGCTCCAAATTAACAAACCTAATGCAGCCCCCAAACCCCAGACATTCTTATTCCTATAAAAGAAAAACGCCAACAAAACCATAAAAATGAATAAAGAAGTCTCCATGCCTGAAACTGAGATCAGTAGTAACTTTGGCTGAAGTACCAGCATTAATGCAGCAGCCAGTGGAAACCAGTTTTCTTGTTCCTCATTCTTAACGAGTTTATAAAAATAAAAAACACTTAGCCCTAAGAAAAGAATTCCCAGGAAATAGCTGATAATAAACTCATTTTTACTAAATATATATAGAGTTGATAATAAAAAAGTATATAATGGAGAAGTTGACCCGGCAGTTGCCAATATGTTTTTATAATAGGAAAAACTGCCATATTCAACTAAATTTCTCGCAAATGTTAAATGAATCCAGGGGTCGTCCAAAGGAAACCCAAATGCACCGTTTTTAGAGAATGCATCATTAATAAAATATATACAATCCAATATCCCTAAAAGTACTATGACACCAAGTGCTGATAGATTAATTGTTTTTGAAATGGGGATATTAAAGATAATTGAACTCTTTACTGATTCTTCTTTTATTTTCTTCTGTGTTTTCTTTTTTGTAGCCATTTTGCAATAATTTAATTTTTATAATTCAATTATAACAATTTTCTCTTAAACTTTATAATCATTTCTTTACAAATAGATTTTTTCAGTCAGCCGTGTTGTGGTACTAATGCGGTTGTTTAGATCCGTTATTATCTAAAATGAATTTTCCGTAACCACATTTCAATATTGATTAACATTCATAGTTTTCGCAGATATTTGCAATACCTCGTTTAATCACAGTTCACTATTTAATAATACAAATATTTTTGTAATGTGGCTTAATAATACTATTTTTACTTATAAAATGAGGATATATTTAACAATCCTGTTAAAGGATTAATCTACTAACCTAAAAGAGGCACCAAATGAGATACGTTTACTTATTATTCTATTTGTTGATTCCATTTTGCATTTCTGCTCAAAATGTAGTTAATACAGTAAAAATAGATAACCCGGTAAAAATAGAAACTCCCAAATGGAGTGACAGAGATGTGAGACTTATTAATAATGAACCTTATGCAAATATTGACGGAGTTCAAAGACAAAATGGAGATATTTATATAGGCATTGCAGACTCAGTTTTAAATAATTGGTGTAAATATTATCTGCTTAAATCAACCGATTTGGGTCAAACCTGGAATCAGCATAATATTGGCATAACTGCAAAGATCAGTAAATGTAGACTCATTTGCTCAAGTGCTGACTCAGTCTATAGTTTCTATTTACAAAATGACTCTGTTTATTGCTGGAATGTAAATACAATGAATACACTTAAGGTTCCATCAACGGACAAAGTTATTGATTTTGATGTTGCAAGAGGACAAAACAATTCTCTTCACGTTTTTTATTACTCCGGAGATGCCGTTTATAGAGTAACAACCACTGATGGCGGCACTAGCTGGTCTACAGTTGGAAAGGTTAGCAGCAATAGTGGTTATCCATCCGTAAATGCAAATAAGCAGGGAGACACACTCTATTGCACTTATTATAGCAATTTTACAGCTTATAATTACAAAGCTCCTTTATATACCATCTGTTATACCTGCAATTCAATCGGAGAATTGGCACCTTCTAATTCAAGGGGTTATATAACTTCCTCAAGTGATACACTTACTTATAAGTCTGAGATTAAGAGTGCTTGTACAAATGGAAAACAATTTGTACTTTATACATCAGGACCTCACGGCAGTATAAGTATAATGGGCAACCTTAGCACTAATTCAGGAAGCAACTTTACACAAATGACTATTGCCAACTCTCCTAAGGATGAATATTGGATGGATATTAAGCCATTTAATGATGATAATGGTTTTGATATTGTCTATTATGCCGATAGCCTTCAGGCGGGTAATCCTAATTCAGATACAGATTATTTGCAGTATTTTTTTACTGTAAACGGTGCATCTTTTCAGGGAAATAAAAAATTAATGAGTCATATACCTTTCTGGTCTCCAAATAACTATAAGCCCAAAGTAATCGAATTGAGTAACGAAGATTGCGCTATCTTATGGGTAGGATTGGATTCAGCTTTTAACAAAGGTGTTTACTGGAACAGGTTTGGCGCACCGACTACTGTTAACGACCAAAGTATAAATGCCAAAGATTACTCTCTGGCACAGAACTACCCTAATCCATTTAATCCTAGTACAACTATTACTTTTAGCACTCCTAAAGAATCAAAAGTATCCTTGAAAGTTTATGACGCATTAGGGCGCGAAGTTGCAGTACTTGTTAATGATGTTAAATCTGCCGGACAATACCATATTAATTTTGACGGCAAGAATCTGTCCAGCGGCGTTTATTTTTATAAATTAGCTATTGATGGATTTGTTCAGACTAAGAAAATGATGCTTATGAAGTAATTCCCTGTAGATTACTTCCTCTTCTTTTTTAAGATGACACTGATTATTTAATCAGTGTCATCTTTTTTGCTGATGTATAACCGCCGGCTGTAATTCTGTATATATAAACTCCACTGCCTAGTTTTCCTGCATCAAAATTTATTGAATACCCTCCAGCCGGTTTATATTCATTTACAAGTGTTTTTACTTCGTTGCCAAGCACATCATAAACTTTTATGGTAACCTGCCCACTTTTTGGCAGACGGTAATTTATTGTAGTATTCGGATTGAACGGGTTAGGGTAATTTTGTTCGAGCCCGAACTGCGACGGCTGATTGTTTAAGGACTGCTCAACCGATGTAACCATTTCAGACAACGGCCGTCTCCATACTCCCTGGCCGTCTGTTCCGGCAAAAAGATTTGTGCCGTTCGCAGCAAGAGACATGACATTAGCATTAGCAAAGCCCGAATTGACTCCGGTCCAGCTTGTACCGCTGTTGGTAGAAAGATAGACGCCTACAACATTTCCGGCAAAGATATTAGTGCCCGAGATCGCAAGAGATGAGATATAAAAATTCGTCAAGCCTTCATTGACAGCTGCCCAACTGCTACCGTCGTTTGTGGTTAAAAGAACTCCGCCACCTTCAGTACCGGCAAAAAGATTCGCACCACTCGCAGCAAGAGATGTGACATTTGAGATCGTCATTTTAGTATGGATCCAGTTTATACCATTGTTGGTGGAATAAAAGACACCCTTCCCAGTCGCGGCAAAGAGATTACTACCACTTGTAGTTAAGCATTGAACAACTGAGTCAGTCAATCCTGTATTAACGGCAGTCCAGCTTATACCGTTGTTAGTAGAATGATAGACGCCGGAGCCCTTTGTCCCCGCAAAGAGATTTACACCTTTCACGACAAGGGACAGGATATTAGCTTCCGCCATACCCCTTTTGATCCAATTTGTACCGTTATTGGTAGTTAGGAATACACTGTTCATGGTCCCCGCGAAGAGATTCGAGTCGCTTCCGGCAAAGCACTGAACAGCAAAATTCGTTAAGCCCGTATTTATGGTAGTCCAGTTAGTGCCATTGTCAGTAGATAGAAAAGCACCGTAACCAAACGCCCCGGCAAAGAGATTCGTGCCGCTCGTGAAAAGAGAAATAACACTAGTGTTTGACACACCGGTATTGGCGGCAGTCCAGCTTGCACCACTGTTGGTGGAAAGGAAAACACCTTTTGCCCCAGTACCGGCCAAGAGATTCGGGCCGCACGTGGCAAGAGACAGAATATAATTATCCGTCACGCCTGCATTGGCGGCAGCCCAGCTTGTGCCGTTATTGGTGGAAAGAAAGGCGCCTCTGCCATAGGTCCCGGCTAAAAGATTACTGCCACTCACGGCAAGAGACCGGATATAAGTGTTGGTCAAGCCGGTATTGGCCCCAGCCCAGCTTGTGCCGTTATTGGTGGAAAGAAAAACACCGCCGCCTTCAGTTCCGGCAAAGAGATTCGGGCCGTTCGCGTAAAGAACATTAACCTTAGTGTTCGTCAAACCAGTATTGACGGCAGTCCAGCTTGTGCCGTTATCCGTGGAAAGATAGACACCTTTGCCATCAGTCCCGGCAAAGAGATTCTGACCGCTCACAGCAAGAGACAGAACATAAGTGTAGGTCAGGCCGGCATTGACAGCAGTCCAGTTTGTACCGTTGTTGGTGGAAAGATAGACGCCATTATTAGTCCCGGCAAAAAGATTCTGGCCGTTCGTAGCCAAGGAGCGAACATCAGCATACTCCGTTGAGCCCGTATTGACCGCAGTCCAGCTTGTACCGTTATTGGTAGAAAGAAAGACACCGCCGCCATAAGTACCGGCAAAGAGATTCGTACCGCTCGCGGCAAGAGACATGACATAAGTGTACCGTAGGCCAGTATTGACGCCAATCCAGCTTGTACCATTATTTGTGGAAAGATAGACACCTCCCATTGTCCCGGCAAAAATACTCGTTCCGCTCGTAGCAAAGCATATAACACTGCCGCCGGAAGGGCCGGTGGTTTGAACCCACTGCGCAAACAATGGACAGAAAGAAACATTGAAGAACAACACTGTCAAAAGAAGCTGGAAAATGTACTTCACTTAAATTTCCTTAAATCTAATTATAAATATCAATTGACTAATGACTAACATAATTTTTTACGTAATATTTCTTGAAATCAAATTCTTATACAATAAAATTGACTTAATTTATCAGTCAATAGACTGATATTTTTGCTGATGTTTTCACTGGTAAACAGAGTGAACTACACTTTCTATTTAATCAGTGTCATCTTTTTAGCTGACGTATAACCGCCAGCGGTTATTCTGTATATATACACCCCACTGCTCAGTTTGCCTGCATCAAAGTTTACAGAGTACTGACCCGCAGGCTTGTATTCATTTACAAGTGTTTTTACTTCATTTCCAAGGACATCATAAGCTTTTATTGTAATCTGTCCGCTCTGCGGCTGCCGGTAGCTTATTGTAGTACTCGGATTGAACGGGTTAGGGTAATTTTGTTCGAGCCCAAACTGCGCCGGCTGATTGTTTGGGGACAGCTCAACAGAAGTAACCATTTCAGACAACGGCCGTTTCCAGACACGGCCAGCAGCAGCACCAGCTGTCCCGGCAAAGAGATTTGTGCCGCTCGTGGTAAGCGACCAAACATTATAGTTCGTCAAGCCCGTATTGACGGCAGTCCAGCTTGTGCCGTTGTTGGTGGAAAGAAAAACGCCGCCCTCTGACCCTGCAAAGAGATTCGTACCGCTCGTAGCAAGAGATCCTATCTTGGTGTTCGTCAAGCCCGTATTGACGGCAGTCCAGCTTGCACCGTTATTGGTGGAAAGAAAAACGCCGCCACCATAAGTCCCGGCTAAGAGATTCGGGCCGCTTGTGGCTAAGCATTGGGCAACAGAATTCGTCAAGCCTTTATTGACGGCAGTCCAGCTTGTGCCATTGTTGGTAGAAAGGAAGACACCATTATTCCCAGTCCCGGCAAAGATATTCGTGCCGCTCACGGCAATAGCAAAGACCTCAGTATCCGTCATACCCGTATTGACGGCAGTCCAGCTTGTACCGCTGTTGGTGGAAAGAAAGACACCGCTATAAGTCCCAGCAAAGAGATTTGTACCACTCGTGGCAAGCGACCAGACATTATGGTTCGTCAAGCCCGTATTGATGAGTGCCCAGTTTGTGCCGTTGTTGGTGGAAATAAAAACACCGTCATCAGTCCCGGCAAAGAGATTCCTGCCGCTTACGGCAAGAGACCTGACACTATGGCCCGTCAGACCCGAATTGACGAAAATCCAGTTTGTGCCGTTGTCGGTAGAAAGAGAGACGCCACCCTGAGCCCCGGCAAAGAGATTCGTTCCGCTCGTGGCTAAGCAGTAAACACCGCCGAGGTTTGGCCCGCTGGTTTGTACCCACTGCGCAAACAGCGGACAGCAAAAAGCATTGAAGAACAACACTGTCAAGAGAAGCCGGAAAATGTGTTTCATTTGTATCTCCTTAATTTTAATAATAAACTAAACTTAACCCTAAAATAATTTTTTACGCAAAATACCAATACTCTTGCTGTTTTTAGACTAATAGGGCAAGAATAACATACTCACTATTTAATCAGTGTCATCTTTTTAGCTGACGTATAACCGCCTGCTGTAATTCTGTATATATACACCCCGCTGCTTAGTTTGCCTGCATCAAAGTTCACAGAGTACTCTCCCGCCGGTTTGTATTCGTTTACCAGCGTTTTCACCTCATTGCCAAGCACGTCATACACTTTTATTGTAACCTGTCCGCTTTTAGGCAATTGATAGCTTATTGTAGTATTTGGATTGAACGGATTGGGGTAATTTTGCATTAAAACGTAATTGTTAATTGTGTTGCCATTAAATTCATTTATTCCTGCAACATAAGAATCTAATAATACAGCGTCCGAAGTACTGTAAGAACTGCCCATTGATGTATAGGAATAGCTTCCCCCCCTATGTTGCAGTCCCTGATTCTTATAAAAAACAATATTATCTACAGAATGAACAGCACCTTCATTAACTTCATAATGAATATAATACATACTGTCAGAATCTGCCGGATAACGGTATATTGTATTGTTTCGATTAATTTGACTAATCCATATAATAAAATCTGAATTAAAAACAATAGGATGATACAATTGCTTACTTTCTATCAGCGGTATAATTTGATTTTTGTTGACAATATAAGTAGTATCTATATTTGAGAGATTATTTATTATTTTATATTTAATATTGCAACTTTCTTCCACTTGCCAGGTAATTATAGAGTCATTCGCTGTTGAATTAATTATCTTATACTTCACTGTCCCAGAATCTGTCTCATTAGTACAAGGGTACCCCTGATAAGAAGAAGAAGAATGATATTTATAATAATAAGTGAAATAGCTTCCCGGCGATAACGGGAAAAAATCATTTTGACAAAAAAGTAAATCAGTAAATGCAAACAACAAAGCAAATAACAATAAAGTATTTCTCATACTGTACCTCAATATATTATTTTATTAAATGAACATCTGTAACCTATAAAGTGTTGAATTAAAATGCAAGCTGTTTAATATAATATATTTACCGGTATTCTTGCTAAAGTTTTAAATGATAAACCGGAAGAACTATATTCTCTATTTAATCAGTGTCATCTTTTTTGCTGATGTATAACTGCCTGCTGTAATTCTGTATATATATACCCCGCTGCTTAGTTTGGCTGCATCAAAGTTCACAGAGTACTGACCCGCAGGCTTGTATCCATTTACAAGTGTTTTTACTTCATTGCCAAGCACATCATATACTTTTATTGTAACCTGTCCGCTTTTAGGCAATTGATAACTTATTGTAGTATTCGGATTAAACGGATTTGGATAATTTGCCGATAATAAATAATCAGTTACACCAGACTCTTCATCTGATACATTGTTTATGTTATTACTAATAAACAGTTCGGCCAGTCGAGCCCCAAGTTTAAGAACACTTGCAGAATTAAAATGAACATTATCTCCACAATTAATAAGGTTATCCGTATCAAGCCAGTATGTATTTGCTAAAGAATCGCATATACTAACTTGCGCCTGCCGGACTCTGTTAAGATATGGTGTTATTTGAAATGACGGCAGTCTTGAAATTATAAACGGTAACTTTGGAATATTAAAATCGTGCCGGACAGAGTTAATAAAATGTTTTAAATTCCCATAATATGCTGATGAATATGCATTATTTGCGGCATCAGCTTCCCCTTGTATCCAGATAAATCCTCTAACAACATATTGGATACCTGCACTATCAAGTAAATGAAGGGCATTATTTACCTGTCCCTTCATCACGGAATACGTCTTGTTCCCGGTGGAAGCATTCGGATTCCAATCTACCGCAAGATCACTGCCCCCGTACGCACATTTTATTATGGCCGTATTTCCATATTGTGCTTTAAATTTGTTGGACATTGAAATTTCCGGGCCAAAAAAAGAATCATTTGCCCCAAGGTAAGGATTTTGAATCTGAAAATTCATATTAACCCATTTATTGCCGGAAGTAGCAAAATAGGGTCCACTATCCGGCGGAACACCGCAATGATAATATAACTTTATGGTAGTATCCACAATTCCTGCCGGCAACTCAGATGCTTTGGTATGAATATTTATTGCATTTGACTGCCCGGCTATAATGAATATGCTTACAGTATCGGCTTTATTATTATTGCCTACTGCAAATGCTGTTAAACATGCAGACAGAACAATTAATAAGATAAATATGTATTTTCCGGGATAAGCCACATTAAATGCCTTAGTATTAAAGAACTTTTATATACCGCATACCTGTTTTATTATCTTTTATTACGCGTGTATTTATCTCTTTTTCTTCCATCAAAGATATCCTGTTTCTTATAAAATCTTTTTTTATTTTCAGAAGAATTATCTTACCTTCATCAGTATGAGATTTAGTCTGTCCGGAAATAAAATTTCCCATGGAATATGCTATAAACCCCTTATCAAAATTTTTATTAACAGGAGTAAAATAATCAACCGGCTGCAAAACATGCGGATGCCCTCCAATAATAATATCTGCTCCAAACTCTATAGCTTTCTTCACTAATTCTTTTTCGGCAGAATTTGGGAACAAAGTGTATTCTTCGCCATAATGAAAATGAACAATCACTAAATCAGCACCCTTTGTACGAGCTTTAGCAATGCCATTCTTTATTCTTTCCGTATCAATTAAACTGATTAGATATCCTTTACCTTTAGGTATAGGATTTCCATTTGTCCCGTACGTATAAGGAAGTATTGATATCTTAATACCTCTCACATTAAATATTCTTATAGAATCAGCATCTTTGGGGGATGAATATGTACCTGCATAATTAATATTATTCTTTATAAGCTGCTGAATAGTTCTTAACAACCCGAATTCACCTCTATCCAGCGAGTGGTTATTCGCAGTAGAAAGATAATTAAAGCCCGCTGCTTTTATTGCCTGTAAATATGCATCTGGGGAATTAAACATAGGATAACCGGAGTATCCTTTCTCCTTCCCGCCAAAAACCGTCTCAAGATTCCCTATTGTAAAATCAGAATTTTTAATTATTGGTTTTATTCCTTCAAATGCAGGGGCAAAGTCAAAACTATCTCTGGAAACCTGGGCAGCTAAATACTGCGTAGAGTGGCACATTATATCCCCGACAACTGATATAGTTATTTCAGAAACTGAATCTTTCGCATTACAGCTTACTTTAATATTAGGCGAAGCCTTAATTCCATCATAAGTAAAAGAGATACTAAGCCCAACGGCCAAAGCAATAATAACTAAATAATATTTTTTCATATTAATAAAATTTAATAGTCGCAACCACGATTATTATAAGTCCTTTAAAAAGTAAATAAAAAAAAAGCCTCCTGCTATCAGCAAGAGGCATAATAAGCATAAGAAATTAGACTATTTTTTTTCTTCTTTTCTTTGAGTTTTAGTATCCTGGATATCTTTGCGTAAGTCCTGAGCTAATTTTCTGATATCAGAAAGAGATTTACGTAAGCGGGTACCTGCAGCAGCCTGGCCTTTTTCATAAAATTTTTGAAAATCAATTTCCAAATTTTTAACAGCCATTGTTAATTCGTCTAATTTATTCATTTAGTTACCTCCAAATGTATTTAGTTATTATTATTTAGTTTGTTCCAATAAAATTTCGGTTATATCTTTTACGGCAACGGAATCGGATTTCTCAAAATGTTTTACTCCGTCCGTCAGCATAGTCATGCAGAAAGGGCAAGCAGAGCTTATAACTTCGGCTCCTGTATTAAGGAGCTCTTCAGTTCTTAGCTCATTTATCCTTTTACCTTCTGCGTCTTCAAGAAACATCCTTCCGCCTCCGGCGCCACAGCAAAACCCGTTGCTTTTTTTTCTTACGGGTTCAATAACATTTTTAGCTGTCTTACTTAAAATATTTCTTGGTGCATTATATTCATTATTATAACGCCCAATATAACAAGAATCATGATAAGTTGTAATAGAAGTATTCTTGTCATTTATAGTCAGCTTACCGGCAGATAATAAACTCTCTAACAATTGAGTATGGTGCAATACTTCAAAATTACCGCCAAACTGTTTGTATTCATTTTTTAACGAGTTGAAACAATGGGGACAGGCAGTCACAATTTTTTTAACTCCATATCCATTCAATGTTTCTATATTTTCTTTAATAAGCATTTGAGCAAGATACTCATTACCTAACCTTCTTGCAGTATCTCCATTACACTTTTCTTCATTGCCAAGGATCCTAAAATCAACACCTGCTTTCTGCATCAGCTTAGAAAAAGCTACGGAAACCTTTTTATATCTATTATCAAAGGAACCTGCACAACCAACCCAAAACAACAAATCACAATTTGAGTCCTCGGCCATTGTTTTGATATTAAGTCCCTCAGCCCAATTAGCTCTGTCTGCATGATTAAAAGCCCACGGAGTAAAATTAGTTTCCAAATTCTTAAAAACATTATTTAACTCGCCGGGGAATACAGACTCAGTTAATACCAAATATCTGCGCATATCAACAATAGAGTCAATATGCTCAATCATTACGGGACACTCCTGCACACAAGCCATGCATGTTGTACACTGCCAAAGCTCTTTATCACTGATATAATTATGCAGTAAGCTGTTATCTATCGCCAATGCATTATCATTTTTGTTCAGGATTACAGGAGCAACTTCAGCCAGTCTATGCCTTATATCTACAATGATTTTTCTTGGTGAAAGAGTTTTACCAGCATTAGCGGCCGGGCATGCATCTGTGCATCTGCCGCACTCAGTACAGGTATAACCATCAAGCAGCTGCTTCCATGACAACTGTCCAACATCATTGGCTCCGAATACTTCACCGCTTTCATCTTCCAGATCAAGCTTCTTTATAGTGTTCCGTTCAGGCTCTAAATTTGCCAGGTAAGTATTTGGGATAGAGGTTATCACATGAAAATGTTTTGAATATGGCAGATAATTCATAAAGCCAAAAACAGTAATAATATGTACCCACCAAAAGACCTCATAAAATATTTCTGCATTTCCGCTAACGGAATTAAAGAAGAACCGGCTAAGCAGCAAACTAACCGGCCTGACTTCAAATGAAGACAGCTTATAGCCAGCTTTAGCAAGATGCGATATATTTTGCCCAAACATACAAAGAACAACTACCAGAATTAAGAGTAATATCAATAAAGCATCTTTCCTGCCTTCTTTGTCTACTTTTAATCTGGGAACACGTTGTACAAATCTTCTGAACAGTGCAAATAAAACAGAAAAAACAACTAATACCCCAAGTACATCTTCTATAACTGTAATAACGGAATATAAATAGCCAAGAAAGTTTAAGCTGAACTCTTTATAAAAGCCCTGTAAGACAGCCTCAATAACAGCAAAAAGGAAAAGGATAAATCCCCAGAAAATAAAGAAGTGCAATATTCCTGCGGGTTTATCCTTTAAAAGTTTAGATTGCCCAAAAGCAATTACAATAACATTCTTTAATCTTTTGGCAGTATTTCCTGTCCTGTCATCTTTTTTAGTCCCTATTTTAAGAAATTTTATACTACGCGTAATGCTATAGATAAAAAAGCATATGGATCCACAAAATAAAAAGATGAAGACAAGAATGCTCATCAGATTATTTAATTTTACTTTTTAATTTTATAAAGAATAGAAGCAGCAACAAACACTTTTGCAACTGTCCATAATGAGAACATAGCTGCACCCAACTCAATTGCTAATTTAGCATCTCTAACATAAAAAGTATATAAAAACGAAGTTCCGGCTAAAATAACCAAAGCTTCACCTAAAAACATTGCAATTGCAGTAGTAAGATAATTGCTTTTACGTTCAACAATATATCCTGTTAAGAAAGCAGCAGCAGGGAAAGCTAATAAATAACCGCCCGTTGGTCCTGCAAAATTTAATATCCCGAAAGTTGTACCAGGAACGTTGGCTAAAACAGGAAGCCCTGCAGCAGCCATTGCCAAATATAAAAGCATACTGTAGGCACCATTTTTTGATCCTAAAAACGCACCGGCTAATACTACAAACATTGTTTGTAAAGTAAATGGAACCGGTTTAACCGGTACAGCAATCTGTGCTGCAACAGCAGTCAAAATACTAAATGATACAATGCCGAATAGTTTTGATGATACTATTTTTCCAATTGTTAAGCTTAAACTGTTCTTTTCAGTAAATTCTTTGATAATCATATTATTCCTCAATAAGGTTTTTTCTTAAAAATAATTCTGTCGTTTCTAATAATTGTTCCAGTTTTGGATTGCTGCCTTCAAACGGATGGACTGCTCCAAAAGTATGCCCGGCAGCGGGTATTTTTAACATTTTTGTTAATTTTTTATGAGACCATTTGTACAATTGATTGGCTTCAGAAACCGGAACAGCCAAGTCTTGATCTCCATGAGCTATAAGAAGCGGTTTCTTAAAATACTTTAGCGCTTTTTCTAAACTTAATTTTTTATCCTTATGTTTTTCTATATCTTCCAACAACGTAACATTTAATTTCATTACTTGCTTTGTCCGCGTATTAAGGACCTCAAAGACACCTTCCTTTTTCCATTTTTCTTTTTGCCTTTCAGAGTATCTGTCAAGATTAGAAACAGAAGCCCATAAGGCAATGGCATCAACGGCTTTAGTTTTACGAGAAGCAATAAGAGAAATTGCACCACCGCGGCTGTGGCCTATTAGTCCTATTTTATTTACAGCATCATTATCAAAAAAACCGAACTGATAACCTTCTATAATCTCAGAAAGTTCATCAATTTCCATAGAAAAAGTATTTTCGGCAAATTTATCTAATTGTGTAAATTCTGTTAAACTGTCACCAACTCCATTATGTGAAAAGTTAAAAGTAATTACAAAATAACCGATACTGGCTAAATATTCTCCGGTATAAGGCACAAAGCCCCAATCCTTAAACCCTTTGAACCCGTGTACATAAATAATGCAAGGGGCAGTATTCCGGTTTTCGTACCCGTAAGTAGTAATATTCAGCTTTTGGTTCTTTACAGTATATAGAATAAAATCTTTGTTCATAGACTATAAATATGGCTATTATAGCTCGAAAAGTCAAGATTTTTGAAACTTTATTTACTAAAAAAATGCATTACCAGTAAATGTTTTGGGCTTTTTTCAGATTTTACATAGTTTTATTTTCAATCCGAGGGAAAGAAGTTATGTGTCAATTGCTTTGATAATATCCATTTCTTTTATAAATTTAGATATGAGATACTTACTAGTTATACCGTCAATAGATATAAAGAACGGCAAAACCATCAGGGTTGTGCAGGGAATTCCGGAACTTGATTTTCAGGAATATGGAGATGACCCTATTGCCATGGCAAAAATATGGCGGACAGAAAACGCCAAGCTGCTGCATATTGTTGATTTTGATGCAGCAATTGATAACTCGCATAAAAATCTGCCTATCATTGAACAAATTTGCTCATCGGTAATTATTCCGGTACAGTATGCCGGTGGAGTAAGGACCTTTGACGATGCAGTAAGATGTTTTGATATCGGCGTCTGCAGGCTTACTTTAGGCACTATGTCAATTCTTAACTATACGGATTTTATCAAAATTTTTGAGAAATACGGGCCTTCAAAAATTGTTGTATCTTTAGATATTATCGGTGAAGAAATTTTTGTAAAAGGACGGAAAGTAAGAACCGGTATAAATTACAAAGATTTTGTTAAAAAAATTGCAGCTGTAGGGGTTCAAAGATTTATCGTTACGGATGTTGAGCGTAATGGAGTATTCGGAGGTCCGAATTTAGATTTATGCAAAGATATTGCAGCAATATCCAACGCCAAAGTTACAGTATCTGGCGGTGTAAGAAATAAAGACGAGCTTATGGATATTCAGAAACTAATGCCTCTTGGCATCGACTCTGTTATTGTTGGTCGTGCTCTTTATGAAAATAGATTTCCGTGCCAGAAGTTATGGCGCGTAGCTGAATCGGGTATTTTTAACGGTTAATTTATGGAAGAAAATTCAAACAAAGAACTTCTGAATGAAGAAATGGCCCATAGCAGTTTTTGGGCTAATATCTTTAAAAGACCTAATAAGCAATCTGAGCTTATCAGTATCTTCTCTTCTCTTATCCCTTTTAAAGTTCTGAGCAAAAAAGAATTTTCTTTGCTCCTTTCATTTGTACATAACAGAAATTACGTACCCGGAGAGTATATATTTTATCAGAATGATCCCGGAATTGGTTTCTATGTTATCCTTGAAGGCAATGTAATAATTCAAAGGAAAGTAAACGAAAGTATTACAAATACTATTTCCAGACTCAGCAAAGGTGATTTCTTTGGTGAGTTAGCGCTTTCAGATAATCACAAGAGAACCGGCTCTGCATTAGCCACAGATAATTGCCGTATTGCTGTGATCTTTAAGCAGGATTTAGATGATTTTATTTCTAAATTTCCTAAAAAAGGTGTTAAAATCTTAGAAGGTTTTAACCATATCATCGCCATAAGACTTAGAAAGCTCAATGACGAAGTCTTAGCTCTTCAAGATAAACTAAACAACTACAAGGAGAGTAATTATGAATCCGGAGATAAAGAAAATATTAGTGCCCATTGATTTTTCGGACTATTCAAAAAATGCATTCAGATATTCTATAGAATTTTGCAAATGTTTTGAGTCCGAAATTATTCTTATTTATGTTATCGAGCCGGTTGTTTATCCGCCTGATTTCAGTATGGGACAAATTGCTTTCCCAACCGTAGATATGCAAATGGACAAAAGGGCGTTGGAAGAACTTGAAAAACTTGCAAAATCAGAAATACCTGCCGGACAAAAAATAAGAACAATTGTTAAAACCGGAAAACCTTTTATTGAAATTATTGATACTGCTGTTGAAGAAGATGTAGATCTTATTATTATTTCTTCACATGGTCACTCTGGTGTTCAGCACATCATTTTCGGATCGACTGCCGAGAAGGTCGTGCGAAAGGCTTCATGCCCTGTTTTAACAGTAAGAGATCCGGTTAAAGGTTTTTCATATAAAGATGCCAAGTAGAACTCTGCTGTTATTGGATACAATAAAATGCAGGGTATTTTCCTGCCGGTTTGAATTTATTTCATTCCAGGGGATTGTTTAAATAATAATGATTCTATTCTTTATCTTTCACATCCTCTTTTTTATCATCACACTGAAAAGGTGCCTTTAACATTTGTACCGTCCTGAAAGCTGCAAATGCAATTATTACTATACCAATTATTAACGTAGATACGTTTATACGCCCCGATACTGCATACTGCTTTATAAATGAAATTATTACAAGGATAATTGCGGCTGCAAATACAGCCACGGATATGTATTTTCTGGTGTTGGTATTCATATATTTGTTTTTTATTTATAAAATTAATTTTAATAAGGTTGACTTTACATCATACTTTGAGGATCAATATCATAGACCAGTCGAATGTCTTTATGCTTTGATTCCTTTTTAAACTTAATATAACTATCCATAATTGCTTTGCGAAGCCAGCTTCCCGTTTTATCTTCACTTTTGTTACTTTTAACCAGCAAGTGAAAACGATAGTAGCTTTTTAACCTGGCAATTAAGGCAGGGGCAGGCTCACTGATTGTTACATATTTTTTATATGCCAGAATGTTTTTATAGAAATCATTTATTGCCCCTTTGGCTTTATCTTCCTGCAAGTCCCTTGCTTCTATCAAACAGAGACGCGTAAAAGGCGGAAATCCCATTTGTTCTCTTTGGAGAATTTGATTTTCATAAAGCCCCTGGTAATCATATTCCAAAACTCTTTGCAGCACAAAATTTTGAGGATTAAGAGTCTGGATAAGAACTTCCCCTTCATTCTTGCTTCTGCCGGCTCTGCCGGCAACCTGTGTTAAAAGCTGAAAAGTTCTCTCATCCGCTCTAAAATCCGGCATCCACAGATTATTTTCTGCCGATATTACACCCACTAATGTTACCCTGGAAAAATCCAATCCCTTAGACACTATTTGTGTCCCCACAAGAATATCAATTTCGCCCTTGCTGAATGACTGGAGTATGTTGCTTAAGCTGGCTTTCTTGGATATTGAATCAGAATCAATTCTTTGAATATTTGCATTTGGAAAATAGTAACCAAGTTCATCTTCCACTTTTTCAGTACCCATCCCAAAGTATTTTAAGGAATAAGAACCGCAGAACCCGCAATGGTCAGGCAGGGTTTTAACCAGCCCGCAATAATGGCAGGAAATATTATTTTTATTTATATGATAAACCATTGGTACGGAACAATTATCACAGATAATTACCTGCCCGCAATCATTACAATACACCTGGGTTGAGAACCCCCTTCTGTTTTGAAGGATTATGACTCCTTCTTCTTTTTTAAGCTTATCATCAATTCTATTAAGAAGGTTTGAAGAGAAGATAAAATCTCCTTTCTTCTTTCCCATGTCATAAGAAGTATTTACAAGCTCAATTACCGGCATCTTGGCATCATCAATTCTTTGCGGAAGCTGAAGCAAAGTGTATTTACCGGTCTTAGCATTATACATACTTTCTATGCTTGGAGTAGCTGACCCTAACATAACCGGGCAATTGTTATATTTTGCCAATATTATTGCAGTATCACGACCGTTATATTTGGGAGTCATATCAAACTGTTTATAACTCTGGTCGTGCTCTTCATCTACAATAATAATTCCAATATTCTTTAGCGGAGCAAATATAGCCGACCTTGCACCGATAACAACATTCACTTTTCCGTCTACAATCTTTCGCCAGGCGTCATACCTCTCGCCTAAAGAAATTCTACTGTGCATTACGGCGACAGTGCCTGGAAAATTATTAAGCAGTCTTGCCGTTGCCTGCGGAGTTAGGGAGATTTCAGGAACCAAAAAGATGGCAGTCTTTCCTTCTTCCAAAACTTTCTTTATCAGCTCAATATATACTTGAGTTTTGCCGCTTCCTGTCACTCCATGCAGCAGGTAAGTCTGAAATTTATTAAGGTTTTGGGAAACTTCTGCAACAATTTTATTCTGATCTTCTGTCAGCTCAAACAGTTTAATTTCTTCCGTATAATGCTCAATGTACTTACGTTCAATTTCTTTTTCAAAAATTTCAACTAAGTCTTTCTTAACAAGTCCATTTAGTGATGCAGACGAGGCCTCTGTTTTAGCAATTAGCTTGGATGCCTGTACAGGCTTATTCTTTTTCTTTAATAATTCTAATAAGATTTTAAGCTGTACCGGAGACTTTGTTTCTATTTCCGGAATCTGCTCATATATTTCTGAGGCAGTCTTTTTTAGTCTTACAAACCGTGTCTTTTTTACTTTTACTTTAGGGTCAATAATATCGTCATGAATTGTAAGTATTCCCTCTTCATTCATTTTCTTGATAGTATGATAAATATTTTTTTTATTTACCACTTTCTGAATAGAATTTAGAGTAACATTATCTTTTTCACTCAGGAATTCCAGTATTCTAAATTTGACAGTATCTTTTCTTTTCTCGTTAGCAAGAAGCTCTTTGCAATACTCTTTATCGGCAGTTATTCTTCTCTGTGATTCGACTTCTATACCATAAGGAATTGATAATCTAATGGTTTCGCCCAGTGATGACAAATAGTAATTAGCTACCCACTTGTAAAAATTCAGCATTTCATTATTAAATATTCTGTTTTTGTCCAATATCTCCTGAACACTTTTAAGACCTTCGGTAACGTCGGTAGTATCAGATATATTAATAATAAATCCGGTAACGGTTCTTTTGCCGAATGGGACAACCGCCCTAACACCGGCAATTGCGAGATGCTCCAGTTCTTCAGGAATGATATATGTGAATGAATTCCTGAATGGAAGCGGGAAAACTATTTCAGCGTATTTTGCCATTTAATTTATGACAATATAATTACAGTACTGCATTTTCTTTTAACGTAATAGTTTTTTCATCGGCATTCAGGGAGCAATGCACGCCTATAGGCAAAGTAAATTTATTAACTATATGGCCGAATGACATTCCATAAACTACCGGCACGCCCAAATTACATAGTCTGTCAGATAATACGTCAAACAACGACAAAGAATCAGAAAAGCTTTCAGGTTTGGAATCGGCTCTTGTAAATACTCCCAGAACTATCCCTTTAACCTTGTTAAATTTTCCGGCTTGTTTCATCTGTGTAAGCATTCTGTCAACTCTGTATGGCTCTTCACCAACTTCTTCAAGGAATAAAATTTTTCCGTCGGTATCAATATCATAAGGAGTACCGACCAAAGAAACTACAATTGATAAATTGCCGCCGGTTAATATCCCATCTGCCATACCGCCCTTAATAATTTTGGGTTTAAAATATTCGGTATCTTTTTCAGGCAGTGCATTTGTTAAAGTAAGAGGCTTAACAGGATTAATCAATACATCGGTGAAATTTTTAACACTAAAATCATTGAATGTAGATGTGCCAACCGGGCCATGGAAACAGACTAATCCTGTCTGCGAATATATTCCATATAACAAAGATGTAATATCGCTGTATCCTATTAGCACTTTAGGATTATGTTTAATTAAATCATAATCAAGCAGGGACAATATTCTTGCACATCCGTATCCTCCCCTTGTGCATACAATTCCCTTAACATCCATATTTGCAAACATTTCATTAACATCATCAGCCCTCTGTATATCCGTACCGCCTAAATAACCATGGCGGGCAAGAACATTTTTTGCTGTTACTACTTTGAAGCCCAATTTAGTTAAATTATCCTTACTCTCTTCAAGCTCTTTTTCCGAAATGAAACTGCCCGGAGATATAAGTCCCAAAGTATCACCTGCTCTTAATCTCGGCGGCTTAATTGTTTTAATTCTTTTCTTTCTATCCTCCGCACTCATTGATTTATAAGGCATGGCGGCTAACAAAGCGGCAGCCGAAGCAGTCGCTAAAAATTTTTTTCTATTCATATATAAATTCCAGTTTTTCAAAATAATTTTTATCTCATCGCACCTGCGATTTCATATATCCCCTGCACACCGATATCTTGAGACGTATGAAAAACGTCTCTACAAAAACATATTCAATATAATTTGCTAATGACTTTATTCTTACTGTAGAGACGTTCTGAGAACGTCTCCGACAAAGTGCCCGCAATTCCGAATATACTTTGCACACCGGCATTCAGAGACGTATGAAAAACGTCTCTACAAAAACATATTCAATATAATTTACTGATGATTTTATTCTTACTGTAGAGACGTTCTGAGAACGTCTCCGCCAAGGTTACCCGCAATTCCGAATATACTTTGCACACCGGCATTCAGAGACGTTTACAAAACGTCTCTACAAAAACATATTCAATATAATTTACTAATGACTTTATTTTTACTGTAGAGACGTTCTGAGAAGGTCTCCGCCAAAGTGCCCGCAATTCCGAATATACTTTGCACACCGTCATTCAGAGACGTTTACAAAACGTCTCTACAAAACATATTCAATATAATTTGCTGATGATTTTATTCTTACCGTAGAGACGTTCTGAGAACGTCTCCGCCAAAGTTGCCCACAATTCCGAATATACTTTGCACACCGTCATTCAGAGACGTTTACAAAACGTCTCTACAAAACATATTCAATATAATTTGCTGATGATTTTATTCTTACCGTAGAGACGTTCTGAGAACGTCTCCGCCAAAGTGCCCGCAATTCCGAATATACTTGGCGCACCAGCATTCAGAAACGTTTGCAAAACATCTCAACAAAAACATATTCAATATAATTTGCTGATGATTTTATTCTTACTGTAGAGACGTTCTGAGAACGTCTCCGCCAAAGTGCCCGCAATTCCGAATATACTTTGCACACCAGCATTCAGAGACGTTTACAAAATGTCTCTACAAAAACATATTCAATATAATTTGCTGATGATTTTATTCTTACTGTAGAGACGTTCTGAGAACGTCTCCGCCAAAGTGCCCGCAATTCCGAACATACTTTGCACACCGACATTCAGAGACGTTTGCAAAACGTCTCTACAAAAACATTATGCCATTTACGATTTACAAATATTTTTCTTCATCATATAATAAATGGTCGTAAGTTTCCCGGCTGCGTATAACTTTGTAGGAATCGCCGTCCACCATAATTTCCGGTGCACGCCTGCGTGCATTATAGTTACTGCTCATAACCATACCATAAGAGCCGGCAGATAATATTGCCAGATATTCATTACGTTCCATTTTTGAGATAATCCTTTTTTTAGCAAGGAAATCACCGGACTCGCATATCGGGCCTACAACATCCACCTTAATATCCTCAGTATCTTTCATTACAACCGGTTGAATATGATGATATGCCCCATATAAACTTGGCCTCATTAAATCATTAAATGCAGCATCAACAATATAAAAATACTTGTTATTATTTAGTTTTACATATTGAATTTTAGAGACTAAGATACCTGCATTAGCGGTAAAATAACGTCCCGGTTCAAAAAATATCTCGCATCCGATTTTTTTGAACAAAGGAATAAGTTTATCTGCATATTGTGTAATTTCAAAAACATCTTCATCATTGTATTTTACTCCCATTCCACCACCGATATCAAAATGCGAGAGATTTATACCTGACTTTTTAACTTCAAAAAACAAATCTGACAACTTTGTTACCGCATCAAAATATGGCTGTATCTGCGTAATCTGAGAACCTATGTGCATATCAATGCCGGTAAACTTAACGTTACTTAATTCATCCTGTTTTTTGTATAACCTTAGTGCCTCCTTTGGACTTACACCAAATTTATTCTCTGCTAAACCTGTTGAAATATAAGGATGAGTCAATGCATCAACATCCGGATTTACTCTTATTGCAACTTCTGCCACTTTGTTCATCTGTGCAGCAATTTCATTTATAAGATAAATTTCTTCTTCCGACTCTGCTTTTATCATCAGTAAGTTTTTTTCGAGCCCCTCTTTAATTTCGGATTCAGACTTTCCAACTCCCGTTAGAATAATTTTACCGGGGTTAACACCGGCTTTTAGAGCCCTGTATAATTCCCCGCCGGAATTCACATCAAAACAGCTTCCCAATGAATTAAAAGTATTAATAACATTGAGGTTAAAGTTTGATTTAACTGCATAGAATATTTTATGATTAACTTCCGAAAAAGCCGCATTAAACTCATTATATCTTTCAGTAAAATATTTTTTACTGTATATGTATACAGGAGAACCGGCTTTCCTCACTATTTCCGAGACAGGTACTTCTTCACAATATAATTGCGACTCTTTATATTTAAAATAAGGTGTATTAATTAATTTCATTATTATTCTCTATTTTTATTCTAACATCTACAATATAAAAATTATTATTTACATCAACAATAAGAGGATTTGAATCGAACTCTTTAATATTAGGGTTATCTAAGAGCATTTGAGCCAATCCCTTAATTATATTTTTCAATTTAACTATATCCACTGACGTTTCCCCTCTGACACCTTTTATAATCTTGCCAATGTGGGTTTTGTCAATTAAATTATTGATATCTTTATCGCACAAATAAGCAGAGGCCATTTTAGTATCGTTCAAATATTCTACATATTTACCCCCTGTCCCAAACATAATAACCGGGCCGAAACATGGATCATTAAAGCCGCCTATCAGAAGTTCATGCTTAGTTTGAATATACGGTTGTACTAAATAGTTTTCAGGGACATATCCTTTTTGAAGTAAAGATTCTTCAATCTCATTTATATTCTTAAGCAATTCTTCTTTGTTCCTGATGTTGAGCCTTACGCAGTCTAAATCAGATTTATGTATTATATTTTTATTTATTGCTTTAATAACCAAAGGAAATACAAGCTTTGCACTGTGAATTTCTTCTCTGCTTAATATTAAATCTTTTACAAGCGGAAGGTCGTACTTAGAAAACAGCTCTTTAATTTTATTATTATCTAAAAAGCCATTAGCAAGACCACCAGTAAGATTTAAAGAAATGTTCTTTTGTAATCTTTTTTGTTCAATGCTTTTCTTAAAAGACAACAGGTTTCTAATTACAATGGCAGGGTCTTCCAAATTTTTAAAGATTGGCGTATGATAAGCGGACTCATCGTTATATTTTTGCCAAAACTCAGGCAGAGGCATTGCAGTTTGTATTATAGTCTTATTTGTTTCAATACTGTTTATGCCCTCTATTACATCAAACGGCTTAACCATAACAGGTTCTACAAATATTGAAATGATAAAGTCCACATTCTCATCATTTAAAAGTATTTCCACAACCTTTCTGTACGCTGCAGCATCGCCTCCCGGTAAAATGTCCACCGGATTATTTATACTGCCTTCAGGATGGACTATTTGCTTTAACGCATTTCTTGTTTCTTCAGAAAAAACACAGAGCTTAAGACCGCATTGCTCTAATTTATCAACAGCAATAATTGCCGGACCTCCGGCATTAGTTACCACAGCCCCCTTATTACCCGCAGGAAGCTTAAAATTATCAAATCCTTTAGCAGTATTAAAAAGATCATTTAGATTGTCGGCTCTGATAACTCCAGCCTGCTCCAATAGATTATCAACAACTTTATCGCTGCTTCCTAAAGCTCCGGTATGAGATGAGGCCGCTTTCATTCCGCTGGCTGTCCTGCCTGCTTTTAGCACAATAACAGGTTTCCTTTTATGTCCGAATAAAAACTTCTTAACAAATTCTTCGCCATTAACAAAACTCTCAAGATACATTGTAATTATTTTGATCTTATCATCTTCAAACCAAAAATCCAGCAAATCGTTCTCATTTATATCTGCTTTATTGCCAACGCTTATAAAATGAGTAAATGCTATTCCACTCTCTCTTAAAGAATTCAGAATACCCGCACCCAGAGCTCCGCTTTGGGAAAGGAAAGCAATACTGCTATGCTGAGGAGTCTCAGCAACGAATGTTGCATTAAGCCTAATGTCATCATCGGTATTTATGAGCCCCATGCAATTAGGACCCAATAAACGAATATTATTATCTTTAATTTTTTTCAATATGGATTTTTCAAGTTCCGCACCCTCTGCACCTGTTTCTTTGAATCCGGCAGTAATTAAAATAATTGATTTAACATTTTTACTTATTAAATCGGAAATGGCTTCTTCAACAAATATTTTTGGAAGTAAAATAATTGCCAAATCAATTGTCTCATTAATTGATTTTATATCCGGAAAGCACTTTACTCCAAGAATAGAATCAGCCTTAGGATTAGTTAAAAAGAGTTTTCCTGTATAGCCATAAGTTAAAATGCACTTTGTAAGTTCGTGACCTATACTTAATGGTTTAGATGAAGCTCCTGCAATGCATATAGTCTTTGGATAGAAGAAATTGTAAAGATTTTGGTCCATATTTTACTCCATAATGAGTTTAAATTTACATAAACTTTAGCAGTATATAAAGTTAGAAAATGGAGGAAAAGGTATTATTTTTGTTGCCTGATATGAATATAATATAAGCACAATAGAGCAATGAATTGCTTATCTTTTAGTTGATTTCTTTGTAACCGGCTGAACATTGGTATGGAAATATTTTACTGTACTGATAAAGCTGCCAGCCGTGTTAAAATAACAACAGAACGATTATTGCGAATAGATTTTATTTCGCTTTATCCGCGATAGTATCAAAAATAAAATCGGGCATAATCCGCAGAAGTTTTGAACCTATTGCCGTCATAAGAGGAAATTCGATTATGGATTTCTCTTTTTCTATCCCTTTAACAATAATATCGGCAGCTTTAGAAGCCGGAATTAATAATGGCATTTTGAATTTGTTTTTGTCGGTCATTGGTGTTTTAACAAATCCTGGTTTGATAGTAATAACTTTAACATTATAATTTTTTAATTCAACCCGGAGACTTTCCAAAATAAGAGTAGCAGCGGCTTTGCTGGCACAATAGAATCCACTTTTTGAGAAACCTCTTTTATCCGCCAGACTGGAAACGCCTGCAATAATACCGGATCTTCTGCTCTTGTAATCAGGAAGCAGCACTTCAATAAAATGGACCAGCCCCATTATATTTACGTTAAAAATTTCTTGTGCAACGCTGCTGTCATAGTCCAGTTTATCTGTCCTGTGGCTAATACCGCTGTTTAATATTGCGATGTCAATATAACCCGCATTTTCTTTAATCCGGGCATAGGCGTTGCTAACGCTTCCCTTATCGGAGACATCACACTCAACGGGATAAATATTAGCAGGCATATTTTTGTTGTCGGAAGCTATTTTCTCTAAAATTTCAACCCTTCTTGCAGCAAGAAAAAGGTTGCATTTTGTATTTGCAAGTTTATTTGCAATTTCCATCCCGATACCGCTGGAAGCACCTGTAATCAAAACATTTTTCTCAAAGAAAGTTGCCATAACAGACCTCCTAATTAGGTAAAATAATAGAAAAGACTGAACCAAATCCAAGTTCGCTCTCAACAGATAATTCCGCATTCAAAATATCGGAATAATTTTTAACTAATGCCAATCCGAGTCCATTACCTTCAAAATTTCTTCCATAACCCATTTCAGCCTGAGTGAAAGGTTTGAATAATTCATTTTTAAAAGTATCCGAAATACCTATTCCTGTATCCTTAATTTTAATACATTTTCTCTCATCGACGAAAGAAATGCTGACTTCAACATATCCTTTCGAAGTATATTTAATTGCATTATCAATTAAATTCAGAAGTATTTGATTTAAGATATAGTCATCACTTTTAACTTTACAGTTGCCACATTCGTTATGAAAAGTGAGGTTTATGTTTTTACTGCCTGCAAAATGCTGCATTTCTTTAAGAATAGATGTGACTAATTTAGCAATGTCAACGTCTTTCAATTTTGCTTCCACTTTACCGGCCCTAAGCATAGACATATTCAAAATTGCATCAATAGTTCTAAATAACCTGCGTCCCGCATTATAAATGGAATCGAATATCGGAATAATATCTCCACTTACTTCATCTTTTAATTCATTTTTCAGATAGCTGTTGTATCCCAAAATGATATTTAAAGGAGTTCTTATCTCGTGTGAAATCTGTGCCAGGAAATTGGATTTTAATCTATCAGATTCCTCTGCCTTTTCTTTAGCCCTGATAAGCTTCTCTTCTTCTTTTTTCTTTTCAGTTATGTCAATTAAATAGCCTCTAATTCCCTTTATTACTTTATCTTTAAATATAGGGACAGCAGAAATTAGAATTGGAAAAGTTTGCCCTGATTTGCTTTGTGCAGTATATTCAACGGCTTTTCCGGTACCTTCAGCAAGCATTTTTTTTAAGCCAATCTTGGCCCTTTCAACATCTTCCTTTATTATATACTCAAATATTTTTCTTTTCCTGGAATAGAATTCCTCTTCTTCAAATCCGAATAAATTTATCCCGAATTTATTCGCGAAGATAAAAGTCCCGTCCAGTTCAACATCAAATATCGTGTGAGGCAGAAAATCCATTAGTTCTTTATATCTTGCTTCACTTTCAATAAGGGCCTCTTGGGTTTTTCTTTTTTCCGTAATATCTTTGGCCGATCCCAGTATAGCAAACCCGTCTTTATATTTTATCGTTCCAATTTTTATTTCACAGATTAAACTATTTTTATTTTTGTCAACAATCCTCAACTCATAAGTGGCCTCAGGTTTTTCAGAACTGATCCTTTCTCTATATATCTCTTGTACAAAGTTAAGGTCTCCCTGATAAACATAACGGTGGAATTCAGTTCCGATAATTTCTTCGACTGCATAGCCCAAATACTTTGCAAATGACCCGTTAACAAAAATGAATTTATAATCCATTATCAGGAATAAACCATCTTGCATACTTTCAACTAATGTACGGTACTGCTCCTCTGATTCATTAATCCTTAGTTCAGTAATTCGTCTTTCAGTTATATCACTCATTAGGGAGAGAATGCACTTCTTGCCATCATAGTCAATTATTTCAGAGGACATCAGAACATTTATATTGTTTCCGTTTTTTATTCTGAAAAAGCCCTCATAATCGGTAACTTTGTTACCTTTACTTAGGTTGTCTATCAACCGCTTCCTGTCTGTACCGCTCCATAACTTAAGTTCAGTGCTGGTTTTACCAATTACTTCTTCTTTTGAGAACCCTGCAATAGCCAGGAAGTGCTTATTAACTAATAAGTAAGTTCCGGAGTCATAAATTGTGAGGGAAAAGCCGACAGGCATCTGCTCAAATAAAAGAGAAAGTTTTTCTTTTTCTAATTGAAAATCTTTCTGCATTTCTTTATTTGAGTCCTTAAGAGCCCTTACAAAATAATAAAAGCACAGACCTGTAATTGCAACAAAGGCCCAATCATCTAATATATTAATTCTCCTGATTAAGGCAACATCATCCTTTAGGATAAAAGGAAGCAGGGTATCAAAAAAAACCACCCAGGAAACTGCAATTATCACATAAGCCAATATCAGTTTATAAAATTTAGAACTATCAAAATTTCCGGAGAAAAAAGTATTTTTGTTCAGATTCTTCATACTAAAGTAACATAATATTATTTGGAGTTTTCAGTTTTTTTTGCAGAAGTATATTTCTCAATATCATAATAAATTTCACGCGGGGGCATTTCTATCCTTGATATTTCAACTCCTGACTGCGTATAAAATTGAGTAGCTAAAGTATCATGGAAATCTGAAAATACAACTATTCTTTTTATACCGGAGGCAATAAGCGCTTTTGCGCAATTTGTGCAAGACATATTAGTAATATAGGCAGTGGCTCCCTTAATATTAACGCCATGTACAGCTGCCTGTGTTAATGCATTCATTTCAGCATGGTTGGTCCTTACACAATGGTTATCTACTATAAGGCAGCCGACATCCTCACAATGAGGCTGCCCGGCAATTGAACCGTTATAACCGGTTGACAGTACAAATTTATCTTTTACCAGTACACACCCGCAGTGCATTCTTGGGCAGGTAGATCTTTCTGAAGCAAGCATAGCAAGTTTTAAAAAATATTCATCCCATGAGGGCCGTTTCCTTTTTTCTGACATCAGTATAAACCTCCATTTTTAACAATAGTCATCAGAATAATTTTAAGTATTTCAATTTTAAATTAGTGCTTTTATAGCCCAGTTTCAATTGCAGTCTAAATTTTTTTTAACTGACACAGCTCCGTTTTTAGATAGAGCATAAAACTATAAAAAAAACGGAGAAGCTAATATAGCTCACTCCGTTTTTCCATAAGTATTTCACTTTAATATCCGTTATGAAATTATCTCGCGGTATATTTTAGAAACTTCGATATGTACTTTTGATTATTTTTTTCTTTATCACGGTCCTCCTCTAAAGTTGGTAAATACAGATTCGGACTAATTAATGGATCCATTATCCAAGAGAAAATTAGAAAATGAAAAACACACTAACAATGTAAAAAAAAATCAAGATGTTTTTTGTCAATTAACAAGTGCTTTTTCATCAAGAAAAAGCTTTTGAACTATTGAAACTTACAAGTAACCAGATTTTAGGTAATTATTTTTTTAATAAGCTCCTGCTTAGGCGGTTTAGTTTTCGATACTTTAACAGCATTCAGAATTCTTTCTTTAGCCTTTTCATTACGTTTTCTGGAACTTGAATATAACTCCGCCGCTATTCTGTTCTTATCAAATTTCTCCCCAAGCTTTGCATAAAATACAATTCCTGCCGTTGGATCAATTTTATCGTCCATAATTTTTCTTCCGGCACCTAATTCTAACGCAGCCATGCCAAGTTCATAATTATTTATTTCAGAGACATAACCTTCAATTTCCAGTTTTACGCTATCATAGTACTTTGCATTTGGGTAAGTTTCAGGGTCATTAATAAACTTAACATTACCACCCTGGTGCCGCACTATTTCAGAAAATTTATCAAAAGCTTTACCAGACTTTACAATCTCACCGGCAATTTCGGTTCCTTCTTCAATAGAGCCTGCTTTTTTACCTAAATAAATCATTGCACCGGCAAGAGATAAGCTTAACTCCGACAAATCATTTTCTACTTCATTCTTTAATACCTTAATACACTCATAAACCTCCAGCCAGTTGCCTATATAATTGCCCAGCGGTTGATTCATATCGGTAATAAAAGCCAGAACGTTTTTCTTAAAACTTTTTGCGGTATCAATTAAAGCCTCAGCTAACATAATTGCATCTTCGTACTTTTTCATAAATGCACCGCTGCCGGTTTTAACGTCAAGAACAAGTCCATCAATACCTTCAGCCAGCTTTTTACTCATTATACTGCCGGTAATTAAGGGAATTGATTCTACGGTAGCAGTAACATCTCTTAGGGAATATATAATTTTATCAGCCGGAGCTATTTCCTGAGTCTGGCCAATTAATACAGCTCCAATTTTTTGTAATTGTTTCTTGTATTCCCTTAAGTTCAAATTAGTTCTAAACCCGGGTATTGATTCCAGCTTATCCAAGGTTCCGCCTGTATGCCCTAAACCGCGCCCTGAAATCATTGGGACGCATATCCCGGTGCATGCAACTATGGGGGCGAGTATCAATGAAGTTTTATCACCGACTCCACCGGTAGAATGCTTATCAATCTTAACACTTTCAATACCGGAGAGATCAATTATTTTACCACTGTAAAGCATAGCTCTGGTCAAATAACTGGTTTCTTCTTTGGAAAATCCATTGATAAATCCAGCCATTAAGAAGGCTGAGAATTGGTAATCAGGAAGCTTCTGCTTCGTATAAGAAGATACCATAAACTGGATTTCTTCTTCAGTTAAAGAGTTCTTATCTCTTTTTTTCCTTATAATTTCTACTACGTTCATAATACTATTTGGATAACCTAATCAATTTACTTAATTCTTTTAAACTACAATATTACTATAATAATTAATAAAATGAAAATTATAGTGATGTAAAACCCAATTATATTCTTTAAATTCTTTTTTTGTCAGTTGTTAGCGGTTGTAAAATATGAACGGATTATGACATTCAACGTCAAAATTCCAATTTTTATCCTGCTGAACAACTTGTAAAGTCACTAATAATAATATCCTATCCTAAAATAGAAAGTAACTTCATTAAACAGAAAGGGATTTCCCGGTAAATTTTTTGTAAAGGTAAAACTGCGCCCCACTGAAAAATCAGCGGGTCCGATTGGAGTATCAAATGCTAAAGATATCCCCACCCCATGTTTCAAATCTCTTATTTTTATTTTCTCCTGTTCATCCCAAACAGCACCAAGATCATAACGTACTTTGAAGTATGACTTGAAGAAAATATCTACCGGTAATTTTAATCTATATTCAAAAGATGACAAAAATATCTGCCTACCTCTATATTCATTTTCATATAAACCGAAAAATGAATTTTGACCTCCAAGCGAAAACTGCTGGCTTAGCGGAAGTGTATTGTCTGCAATTCCAATCATTACACGTGGAGAAATGACCTGAGAGGCAGTAACTGGTATATAACTTTTATAATCGAACCAAAAATTTGTATAACTTAAATCCCCGCCAAAAATCTTTTGAGCAGTTTCATATGTACCTGAAAAATACGTCCCGGCATCAGGAAAAGGGTATTTATCCTGTGTATCAATTGTTGATATAACTTTTAAAGTTACCAGCTTCTTTTTATATGGTACTATGCTTTTATTAGGGATTTTATTCTTTACTTCGTCAGTCTCATAAGTCCCTTTGAATAAAAGTGTACCAAGTCTTTCTAACTGGGTGCCTAAAGAAAGTGAAGCTCCATAAAATATCTGCCTGTAATCCCCGGTATTGCTTCTTGTAAGCTGATGCTGACTTTTTTCAGAATGCTCATAAAAATAAGCATCTGAATACTGATAGAACATATTTACTTTATAGGTTAAATAAGTATCATATATCCTGTTAGCCTTGCCTTCAAGTATATAAGCCAGTGATCTCTCACCGCCAAGAAAATTAAACCCCAGTTCAACTCCGCGCCCGAATAAGTTTTCGTCTCTGATATCTAAATTAAACTGAGCCTTACTTTCATTATCTATTCTGAATCCTAACCTCATTACACTGGATATCTTTTCGGTCAGTTTAAGGACTAAAATATTGTGATTATTATCTTTATCAATATCAATTAGTATATCATCAAACAAATTGGTACTGTTAAGATTTGTTAAGCCCTGTTCAATATTTTTTGCCTGAAATATTTTTCCTTTGGAAAACGGCAATTCTCTTTCGATAATGCGGCTGCTTGTATATTTATTACCTTCAATTTTTATTTCATAAATTGAACCTTCATCAATATCAACATTTAGTAAACCGGTATTTTCATCAAAAGTCCAATCCCGAATATCCGCTAAAGAGTATCCCCCTTTTCTATACATTCTCAGTAAATCAATTAGTGCCTCAGATGTATTTGCGGGATTAAAGGGGTTATCAATTAATTTTTCAAAATAAGTATCGGCCTCTTCTAACTTAAATAGAGTAATTCCATTTAGCTTTACTTTTTTAACTGTAGGATTAAACTGGTATTTTAACCTGAGAGTAGTTGAATTGGAATCAACAAAAGCATCCAAACAGAGGTCAGTAAATTGGCCGGTATTATATAAATTATGCAATGAAAGTAAAATTTCAGAAGTAGCAATTGAATCTTTTACTAAGAAGTTTGCAATAAAGCCTTTTTCAAAATAATCCGCATCTGCTGAAAGTTTCAAATTCTTGAAGTAACGTTTATCTTTCTCAAGTCGTTTTACAAATATACTGTCCAAATCATTTTTAATTTTATTTACATGCTGAAGACTTGAATTGTACCCTGCCTGTATTACCGAATCGATATTTGTAAAATCAGTTAAAGATTTTGTACCGATATCAGGGACAATAATTGTATTTGCATATTCATACTGGTCCCTCATAATAGCTTTAATGGGGATGCTTACAACCTGATCAGCAACATTCCACGGATATTGTAATTCCTCAAACGAATGCAGCGGGCTTGTTGTGTTAACCCCGATTATATAGTCGTTTTTGTATCTTGATGCAATTTCCAAAGGGATATTAGCCACAAGACCGCCGTCAACCAGCATTGATGAATCCTTTTTTACCGGGGCTAAATAAAATGAAATGCTTGAACTTGCACGCATTGCCTGGCTTAATGATCCGCCGGATAAAATTACCGGTCCGCCGGTAGTAAGGTCTGTGGATACAGCCCTGAACCTGTATTTTAATTCATCAAAACTATAGCGGGAGTGTATGGGAGCCTGCAATGTTAGAAGATTTAAAAAATTTGTTACTTTTTGTCCGCTGTATATTGAAGTAGGGAGTATTGGGGTAAGACCCTTTAGCCTTAATGCAATAATTGATTTGTCTTCAGTAATTTTCTGATCTACAAAAAGTTCTCTTCTTTGAGTAGACCTGTCAGATGAATTTATTTTTTCCCAGTTTGTAGAGGTTATTATTGAATCAAGCTCATCCGCACTAAAACCGGCAGAGTATAAGCCGCCGATAATACTGCCCATACTGGTTCCGACAATCATTTCAATTGGAATGTCATAAACTTCCAGAGCTTTCAGAACGCCTATCTGCGCTAGACCTCTTACCCCTCCCCCGCTTAATACCAGTGTAACTTTGGGCTTCAAGGCAGAAACTTGCTGAACTAATCCGAATGGAAGTTTCTTTTCTACTTTTTCAATTGAAAATGTATATTTAGTTTGACTGTAAGATATTATTATAGGGAATAAAATAATTCCGATAAATATTTTCTTACAGTCAATCATAAAGTGTTTAATAATATAAATTATTCTTAAAAAAAATTATTTTCTTTTTTTCGTTGTCTGCTGTTTAGCTTTTGCATTTTGCTCAGCAGCATCCATAAGCCTCTGCATAAATCCTTGTTTCTTGTTCCCGTCTTTTACAGGTACAAGCTTTAAGTCAGTATGTTTTCTATTAACATATTCCTGCTGGGCTATAGAAAAGATATTGAACATAAAATAATACAAGTTCAAACCTGAAGGGAAGCTCATAAACATTATTGTCAAAAAGACCGGCATAATATAAACCATTGCTTTTTGAGAAGGATCTTTAACCGTCATTTTTTGCTGAACAAATGTTGTAAGACCCATTAATAAAGCCAGACCGCTCAGTTCATGCACATTAAAAAACGGAATGCTGAAAGGTAATGTAGCTATTACGTCAGGTCTTGATAAATCAGTAATCCACCATACAAACGGCTGCAGCCTGAAACCAATGGCAGCCTGGAACAGACCCCACAATGCTACAAACACAGGCATCTGGAATACCAGCGGCAAACAGCCTCCGGCAGGGTTTATGCCATAAGTTGAATACAACTTCATGGTTTCTTTATTAACTTTCTGAGGATCTTCTTTGTACTTTTCTTTTATTTCGGTAATCATCGGCTGAAGAAGCTGCATCTTCTTCATTGATTCAAAACTCTTTTTAGTAAACGGATACAATAACAATTTAACAATAAGAGCAAAAATAATTATTGCTACGCCATAATTGTGAAGCAAAGAATATAAGAAAGTAAATAACGGTAGTAATACATACTCGGCTATTGGTCTTACGATAAACTTTAAACCGAAGAAATTACCAAAATCAATTATCACCTGATAATTTTTGTTGTATGTTTTAAGAAGATCATACTCTACCGGACCTAAATAAATTGAGAAACTCTTCTTTTCTGCATTACTGTTATTGAAAGGAACCTGAAATCTTGCTGAGTAATTTTCCATTATTCCTTTATTCTCAAGGGCTTTTCTGCTTCCGGTTACATAAGCACCGGTAACGTCAGTTGCTTTATCAGGGGCAATAATGGCACTAAAATATTTATCTCTGATTGATATCCAGTCAATATTACCGTTAAAAGTATGCTCAACCGGTTTGCTTAAATCAGATGCATCAACAATAGTATGTTCACCGCCGGAATACACACTTGCGTGAGATGTATTAGCTTCATCTACAGTATTTACTTCAACAAATCTTGTACTTGCACCCCAAACAACATCATAGGTGTTGCTGGCTATCATGTTGGATAATCCGTTTAAGCCGACTTCAGCTTCAATATTGTATTTATCACCTGTGAAAGTATATTTTTTAACAATTGATTTGTTATCAGGCAATGACAATGTAAAAGTTAAAGAAGTAGTTTGATTTCCATTAACTATTATTTTACTGTCTTTAACATCCGGTAAGAAATCGAGACTCTTAGTATTTACCTGTTTTCCTTCGGCAGAAACGAAAGAAAGATCAAATGCACCGCCGGGGGTTAATAATTGTACGAAATTTTTTCTGAAATTGTCTGACTTATCAGCGTAAAAAGTTTTAAACTTTTTCAGATAAGCTTTTCTTATATTGCCGCCTTTTGTAGAGAACTCCAGTATAGCCAAATCGGTTTCAACCGTAATAGTCTCTTCAGGTTTTTCAGGGACAGAAAAAGCTTTGCCATAATCTACAGAGTCTTTGGCAGCCTGCTCAATTACTTTTTTTTCTGCTTCCTGTTTCTTAATAACCTCAGAATCCGGTTTCTTACTTGCCAGTGTTGAGTCCTGAACTAAAGTTGAATCCTTTTTTGCTACCTTCTTTGGCATTTTGGAAGGATTTGGCGTATTCATATACAGCCAGAAAATAAAAATTGCACCAATTAGTACAAAAGCTAAAACTGTTTTTTTATCCATTTAGAAATCCATTATTCATTATTTAAGAGGGTCAAACCCTCCCTTGTTAAAAGGGTTACATCTTAGTATTCGCCAAAAAGCTTTGGCAGTGCCAACAAAAACGCCGTATTTGGAAATTGCTTGAACGGCATACTCAGAGCACGTGGGGTAAAAACGGCAAGATGGAGGCAATATGGGAGAAATAAACTTTTGATATAGTTTAATAGGAAAAATAAAAATTTTCCTTAACATAATTTCTTTTCAACTTTATTTAACAAATCTTTTACACTATCAGTCAGATCAATTAAACCCAAATTAGGAGCCGTCTTTTTAGAGATATAGTTCAGTGAAAAAACTATCTTCAGTGATATATGGTTCGATTTGCAGTAAGAAACTAACCCGGTTTTGTTTAACCTGTAAGCTTCTCTTATTAATCTTTTTATCCTATTCCTCCAAACAGCATTGCCTGCACGCTTACTAACCGCAGGGGCTATCTTAACTCCGGGATCATCAGCCTCTTTAATATATATAAAAGAAGCTTTTACTTTTTTATTGAAAGAAAAGAGGATATTTCCGTGTTTAAAAATATCCTCAAAATCCTTTTTACTTTTGATCCTTTCATTAGAGGAAAGACTAAAAGATTTCAATCATCTATCTCTCGTCGCTGACAGTAAGTTTTTTTCTGCCCTTAGCTCTTCTTGCAGATAAAACTTTCCTTCCGCTGCGCGATTTCATTCTTTCTCTAAAACCGTGTTTGTTTTTTCTTTTTCTATTATGCGGTTGATACGTTCTTTTCATTTAAAATACTCCTTTACCAAAAGATTCCAAAGATAATAACTAAAATCCTAATATTCAAGGAAAATCCATAGTAAAACTATGCAATTTCTTCTATAATAGTGTAATTTACTCTATTTTAGCCCTTCAAGGCTTATTCCGCCGTAAAAATGGCCGCAAGCTCAGGTCTGCAGCCTCATTTAAAAACATTTAAAACAACCCGGGCAACAGTAATTTTTTGGAATAGAATTTGTTGATATACTAAAATATATTTACCTCCCTTGTTAATGGTTATTTATGTAAAAAAATATTTTTTATCAAACTGTGTTAATCTCTTTTATTTTCAAGGTCGAATAAATTCCGGATTAAAGTCAAGAAAAAAATTTTATTTTTTTTATGAAATTAATTTGCACAGTTAGATAAAATGTAATATTTTTTAACAAAAATAAAGCGTTCTAAAAGTGTTAATTAAATGTGGATAACTTTGAGCCGTGAAAACGTTTCACGTTTCAAACATATCAACATCCAGGTAGTTAAGCGTACGGAAAATGTGTGTTATTATTACGCAATGGCATTTAACTTATTTATTTACAAATCGTTAACCGGGTCAACTTAATGTTGATAACTTGTTAACAGTTTTTTCTTAACAACTTAACATTACGCAATTATTGCTAAAATCACTGTTTTTTTAATGTTTTAAATTGTGGATAACTCATAATGCTAAATATTCTGCCGATAGAGGAGGATGTATATACGGATTTCATTGGAACTTGGAAAGAGTGTCTTAAAGTTATTAAAGATAATGTTTCGGACCTCACTTATAATACTTGGTTTTTGCCTATTAAACCTGTTTCTTTAACTGGCACAATATTGACTGTTCAACTGCCCAGTCAGTTTTTTTGGGAATGGATTGAAGAACACTTCAATACTCTTATTAACAGAACCATTAAAGAAGTTCTGGGGGAAGATGGCAAACTCAATTTTGTTATTACCGAAGAGAAGGAAGAGATAGATTCGAGACAAAGTTCCCAAAACACTCAGTCCCAAAGAATTGCAATGCCCCAAAAACCGGAGTTTAGCTCTAACCTAAACCCGCGATACACTTTTGAGAATTTTATTAAAGGTGAAGGCAACCAGTTAGCAAGCGCGGCCGCAAAAGCTATTTCTGAAAATCCCGGCACAAATTCATTTAACCCGTTTTTCATTTACGGCGGTGTGGGGCTGGGTAAAACTCATTTAATTCAGGCCATCGGGAATAAAATTTTATTGGAGTTCCCTTTTAAGAAAGTAATTTACCTTTCAGCAGATGAATTTACTGTTGAATTTGTTGATGCTATCCAGTCTAATAAAAGAAATGAATTTTCTAATTTTTATAAAAACATGGATGCGCTAATTATTGATGATATTCAGTTCCTTGTCGGAAAAGAAAAAACTCAGGACCTTTTTTTCCATATCTTCAATAATTTACACCAGTCAAATAAACAAATCATACTATCTTCCGACAGACCGCCTAAAGACCTTAAGGGATTAGACGACAGATTGATTTCGCGCTTCCAGTGGGGCTTATCCGCTGATATTCAGCCGCCTGATCTTGAAACAAGAATTGCCATTCTAAGAAGAAAATCTGTAGATTATGGCATTAGTATTTCTTTGGAAGTGATAGAGTATATTGCCAAAAGCATTACAAACAATATTAGAGAGCTTGAAGGCTGCCTTATTAAATTGCTGGCAAACGTCTCGTTAAACTCCAGGCCTATTGATATTGCATTTGTAAAACGTACTGTGCAGGAAATTGCGACAGACAGGAAAGTAAACATTACTATTGAGCATATAACCAAGACCGTCTGCGGTTATCTTAAAGTTGATGAAAATAAGATAAGAGACAAAACCAGAAAAAAAGAAATTGTTCTGGCAAGGCAGGTCGCAATGTATCTTTCAAAAAAACTTACCCAGAACTCATTAAAGAGCATAGGTCTGCATTTTGGAGGCAGGGATCACTCAACCGTAATCCATGCGGTTTCATCAATTGAAGAAGCAATTGCCACAGATAAGCGAATGCAGGATTTGTGTGAAATGCTTCAAAGCCAAATTGAAGTAAACTCACTTTAAAATTAAAAGCCGTCTTGAATATTTTCATATCAAGACGGCTTTTTTATATCTAATTATTCAATGAAAACGACACACTTTATATACTATTATTTCCCTTCCTGTTTTTTAACTCCTTTAATAATAACTGTTTTATAAGTTACAGGATCAACTGCACACACAAAGATAGCGTCACTAAATACAAGCATATTAAACAACATAAGATTTGTTTTATATATCGTTACAAAATCTGTACCGTTATAATGCATTAATCCAAGGGCACCTATTCCAAAGAAATCACTCTCAGACATTCCGTTTGCCTGAGTTAGGTATGGGGTGGACCACTTGAATGACTTCCATAATTCCAGTTGACCATTTTTCCCGAGCTTATAAATCTTACTATCCATAGTTATATACAATTCATTGTTTATTTCACAAAGAACTGGCGGCTCCTTACCCGAATATATTTCATGTAATTTATTATTATAACTATCAAACAGGAATAATTTTTCCTGATGTGCACTGTCGGCTTCAGTCGCAGAGATAAGGAAGAAGCCGCTTTTTACATGTTTTTTTATACTTGTGAATACACACTTATTAGTACCGATATCAAGCGGGAACCACTTAGAGCCATTATATTTTAATATATATGCCTCATAATAGTTAGTCTCCTTTTTAATATTTTGTCCTACACAATATCCTTCACTTCTTGACACGAAATAGAGGCCAATTGATTCTCTCAAATCAAACCCAGTGGTAATAATTTTTTGATTTAAAGCCCAGTTAGACCCATCATACTTAAATAAATTCCCTTCAATGTCACCGGCCCATACAAAATCGGAGTCCACTCCTGAAAGAGCGTTAAGATTAGAGCTGGGTAAGTAATTTAATGATTTCCATAAATTCCCATTATAATGCCAAAGACATACATCTTCAGTGGTGCCTGTCCCAACAAGCCATATATTCTTTGGTGAACTTCCCCATATATTAGTAAACATAAATGATCCTTCAGGACTTAAAGTATCAGCCGTCCAGATATAGTTCCTCGATCCAGGTGGTCCTGCTTGCGGTACATCATAAGCACTTTTACAAGAATAGATATTCACAGTAATAAGTAGTAAAACGATAATATCCTTGATGTTTAGAGTATGCATTTTATTTTTGTCCAGATTTTAGTTTTTATAGCTTAAGGACAAATAAACGCCATTATATTTTGATGTTTCTTTATGCTTAAAATCATATGAATAAAAGCCGTCCAATTGAAATTTGTATATATTTATCCCGGCACCTAAATCTATGTTGCTCCATTGCTGAAACGGATTGGTTTTAGTAAAATATTTACCATCATAACCTATTCTGGGAATAAAGAACTTGCTGATATACAATTCAGCCCCAATGTTTATGACAGCATAGTCTGCTGATAAGTGATTATTTGTCCCTACAATACTGTAACCGACTCCACCAGAAAGTAAAGCTAAATCATTTTTGTATATCAGCCCTGCCTTAATTTCAGTGTAATCTATATATATATTTGTTTTATATTCATCAGTTGTATAATCTTCATTGAATTTATTATGATTTATTTGCGAGACAAGTGTGAGTTTTGGGCTTTGCAAGTAAAAGACTCTTAGGTTATAGCTACTTCTTGATATTTCAATTTTATCAGTATTATAGTCAAATGAGTATGGCAAGTTCATATTTGCCGCGGCATCTATAATGATATTTTCTTGTACTTTAATTATAGCACCGAGATTAAGCCCATATTTTTTCTTATTCACATCATAATCCGCTATATCAGCCAACGCAAAGCCTCCTCCAAGAGTAATTGCAGGGGTAATTGCAGCGGAAGTAAATATTTCATAATTAGAGTAGTTTTTATTTTCATCAATGTGTAATACGTTCAGATTATCTATTGTCAACGGATAAATACCGCCGGAACTATTCCTGTTATAAAACGCCCCGATTGTAAATACATCGCCGCAGCCAATATTAGCACCAATATGCTGTCCAGAATTGGGTTGTATGCCATAATTTATTCCAACCATATTTCTATAATAACTACCCCAGGCAGGGTTATTTCTCATATTTTCCGGATCAGTTATATACGGGTTTTGGCCTAAAGAGGAAACTCTTGCCGCACCGCCATTGTCGGGGATAAAAAGGGACTGAGGATAAATTGTATTAAATGCTATTAACACTATAAGGATAAAGATTTTTCTCATTATTTATTCCTTGCTATTTTATAGTTAAATTAAAGTATTATCCGTATAACACTTCTTTGTTATGCTATTATTATACTATTGTTGTAAGTATGTATTGGCTTTGCTATACTGAATATCCCGTATGAGTACGAGCTTATATAAACATATTATCTAAGTAGAGTATTGTTTTTCCATTTTTTAAATATTTATCTTAACATTGCACAACTAAATGCAAGCAACAATATAATTCATAAAACCGATAATAATAATAATAATAATAATAATAATAATAGTCTGTATATTAGTCAAGTTAATAAATTATTATTTTTTACCCATAATCTATTTAGATAAGTAAACTTATGGGAGTGGGATATATTGCAGACTTACACGCTATTTCCGTGATTTATTGCGTTAAACAGAGCTTTTCATTTTACTGGTTTACAATACACCTTTTACACAATTACGTTATGGTTGTCTGGTGTAAAATGCTTCAAAGCCAGATTGAAGTAAACTCACTTTAAAATTAAAAGCCGTCTTGAATACTTTTATATCAAGACGGCTTTTTTATATCTGATTTTATAAAATGAAGTGGTACAGATAGTATCGGATATATTATCCCATGCCTTGTTAACCGGCAATAAGGGGTATCTGCATATTTACTTTGAACAAATTTTTATCTTTTGTAATTTTTAACAGGTCTTTAAGCCCATAGATCAGCTCGAGTCTCTTTCTGATATTATCAAGCCCCACGCCGGCGCCCCGTTTGGATTTTACGGAAGCATCATAATTGTTTTCCAGAGATATATTAAGATAATTATTTATTTTTTCGCACTTAAGCTTAAGGGTAACAGTATCCAGAGTCTCATAGACAGCGTGTTTAATTGCATTCTCAAACAGAGGCTGCAAAATCATATTTGGGACATTAACATCGGAACAGTCGGTATTAAGCTCTTCGTTATACTCAAACTTGTCTTCAAATCTTATCTTTTCAATCTCCAGATATAGCTTGATATTTTTTATTTCATCCGACAATTTGTTTTGCTGAGTATCATTGTTTGATAATGTGTACCGCAAAAAATCAGCAAGTTTTAAGATCATGCTTTTAGCCCGCTCAGGATCAATTGATGTTAATGCACTGATAGAGTTTAAACTGTTAAAGATAAAATGCGGATTTATCTGGAATTTAAGGGTTTTAATTTCTGCACGCGTAACTAAATTGTTCAGTTCATTTTCTTTAATCAATTTTTCCTGAAAGTTGTTATAATATATAATTGTATAATAGAAAGCTATAAGTAAATAATATATTAGCGACCCGAAAAGAAACCTGAACGGCAAAGTATTCAGCCAAAATGTTCTGTAGCTGCCAATTGGAAAATAAAAAATTATACCATATACCAAAAAGACCCATAAAACGGAAAGAATAATTCCGCTTATAAAATGAGCTGACAAAAATTTCAATAAAGAATTTTCTTCAAACGAAATATATCTGGCTGAGTACCAGACAAAAAGCCCCAGAACAGCCAAAGATAAATTTGAGGCAGCGCTGTCTATAAAAGCGCCGTATAAAGAGTTATCTCCCACATACATAACAAGCAGAAGATAAGAGAACATAATAAAGCCCCAGATAAAAGCATACAGACCTAAATACTTTATATTTTTAAATAAGGGATTGGCAAACATATTTCATCTCCAGTCTTTAGAATTAATAATACTTAATTTCAACACCGCCGAATATGGCAATCCCCTTAATTACCAGACATGAATTCTGCCGTACTTCCTGAGACATATACTTTTTGTTCTTTATTGAAAAACCTCCAAATATCGGCGTACCCTGGTTCCTTACATCCCATTCCTTGGGGACCAAAATCTCAGCCCCGCCGAACAATGCTGTTACATCCAGCACTACTTCACCTTCAGCCAAAGTACTATTGGTAAGGTCTAACTCCATGCCGCCAAAAATACAGGTAACAAAGCCGCCTTTAAAATTATCGCTCTTAATAAATCTGTTTCCACCGCCAAAAATTGCGGTTTCGTCAATCATATCTTTATCAATCATTCTGCCGTGTTTGTAAAATCTCTTCTCATTCATATGTTCATGCCATTGATTTTTTTTTTCAGAAGCGTAATCTTTATAATAATTATGCTTTAACAAAATGTAGATGCCTAAAGCAATGATAATTAGTGGGAAAAAGATATGCTCACCAATTCCTAAAAATTTAGCTGCCATAAGAATTACACCGACAGACAGAACCAGCGCCCCAAATAATCTGCGGGAAGAGTTAAGAAATAAAATTAAGCCCACAGCAAAAACGATGAACTCAAAAGAAAAGATATACTGATGAATTTCAAATTGCTCAAAGCCGGGTATATTGGAAATAAAATATCCTAATCCTATAATTATGAGGATAATACCCAATACAATTCTGCTCTCTACGCGTTTCATTTTATACTCCAGTTTTTAGTTACCCAAATTTATCCTAAAAATTAAAAATATAAAATAATTTATCGGTAAAACCCCCTAAAAAATCGGTGAAACTGACAAGAAAGATACTAAAACAAATTTTAGCCCGAATATTACTTTTTTTTTGAGGCTGGCTCAAAAGTAAAAGCGACAACCAAAGAGAAACCTCATTGCCTGCGATACTTAGAAATCGACTACGAAGCAGGAGCTTCGTGCTACATTAAAGATTCCCGCTTCATGTCTGTAATTCTGGATTAGCTGCTAATAATTATATAAGTTATGTAAGTATTCAGTCAGAATGAATATTCTTGTTTTTCAGGGGAGATGTGGGTACTGATTAAAAACCGCATATATATGCGATTGATTTCCTTTACTTATTTAATTATTTAGCATATAGGCAGTTTTTGTAATTAAATAAACAACCTCTGGAGACTAAAATGGAAAATGCATTTTATACACAAAACATAATTGGTCACAATCCTTTAAGCGATATTATAAGCGATGACGTTTATAATTTACTAATTAGTAATGGTCTCCTAAATGAAGTTTCAATTCGTGACAGGATGATGAGAATGAAATTTAGAACGCTTAGAGATAATAAGATTAGTACCAGCGCTGCAATAGAACTATTACAGGAAGAGTACCCTTATCTACAATATGAGACAATTAAAAAAATTGTCCATCATCCTCGTAAAGCAGCAAGAACTTCCTGAAAAGTTAATGGGCTTACTCTAAAACGCTTTCTATGTAAAATAATTTATATGGGGTGAGTCCGTTTTTTTTACGCTGCGCTTTTTATATGCCTGATATTATAGTTATTTATTATTTTCTTGTAGTTTGAGAATAGACTGTCAAAGATATTATCCCAAGACTGTTTATGTGCATAAGTTAACCCATTCAGGCCTATAGATTTGCGCAGCTTTTCATTTTCTATCAATAAACCAAGTTTCAAAGCTAAATCCGCCTCATCTTTAGGGTTTGCAATCAGGCCTGTTATCCCCTCTTTAATCATTCCATAAGCTCCGCCTTCTCTAACACAAACAGGAGGAATACCGGAGGCCATAGCTTCAAGGGTTACGTTACCAAAAGTTTCTGTCGTTGAGGGAAATACAAAGATATCACTGGATGCATAAATCCTGGCCAGATTTTCCGATGACTGATATCCCAAAAACAGGGCGTCAGGCATAAGCTTTTCAAGATCTTTTTTAACAGGACCATCACCCGCTAATGCAAATACCGCTTCAGGATATTTTTGTGATATGATTTTATAAGTGCCTGCTAAGGTTTTTAGGTCTTTTTCCCAGACTAACCTGCCTGCATATAGCAATACAACTTTGTCCTCTATATTCTGTTCTTTTTTCCATAGATCTGATTTGTGATTGGGACTAAACATCTTAGTATCCACACCGTGCGGCAGATACATTAAATTTTCAAGACCAAGCTCGCTTAACTCTTTTAGGATGGGTTTAGAGGGCACATAGACCTGCTCACAGCGATTATATAATTTTTTCAGGTAATTCCTGCTAAAATTTTCCAGCATCCCAATGTTGTAATATTTGGCGTAGCTGGCAAAATGCGTATGATAGGTGGCAACAACCGGAATATTGTGCCTGTTTCCGTATTTTACGGCAGCACTGCCCAAGGAACATGGGCTATTTATATGGATGATGTCCGGCTTAAACTCCTTCATCTTTTTCTCAAAAAAAGCATACCCAGGCAAAGCTAATTTATAGTCTTTATAAAGTGGAAATGCAATTGACGGGACTTCATACATTGGTACCGGCTGCTCTTCTTTAGAAGGAATTATTGCCGAAAAGAATACGGAGTCTATCTCATTTTCATTTAAGTAATCAGTCAAACGGTATAAAACTCTGGTCACTCCATCTAATCCTTTTTTCATTGCACCGGCAAAATAAGCTATTTTTATATCTTTTTTATTCATTTTTTTACCTTCTTATAGTTTAAACGTATCAGCAGCTTAAAAGTTTTATTTCTTTTTTACATAGCAAAAAGTATCATTGTACTTTTACTTTAGTGTTACTATAAGATTATGCAATTGTTACTATTATGGAGCAGCCTATTTACAGCATAAAATGTAATGCATCTGTTCAATATTATGTTTTATAATCCTGCAATGTTTACTCTTACTTTAATGAATGAGGGAAATAAAAATTCATTTTTTTAATTAATACCAGCCGCTTTATAAATATTTTTTATAATTATTTACGTATATTAGAATAATTGAAATGAAGATTTTCTTAACGTAGAATAAAGGCGAAAAGATACGAACACCGGTTTACGGGAGTTGATTTGAACCTCTAAAAATTTCTGAATTATATATTTAGATAAGAATAAAAGTTCTTTTGGATTGTTTAAAATAAAAAATTCCTGCAAAGAATTTCTTTACAGGAATTAAAAACAAGTGAGCGCGGGTGGGCTCGAACCACCGACCCTCTGCTTAAAAGGCAGATGCTCTACCCCTGAGCTACGCGCCCGTTTTTTTTAGAGTCCCAAATATATAAATTTTGTAGATTTTATCCAAATAAATTTTGTTAATTTTTTATTTTTTTTGAAATATGCCCCAAAATAGTAAAATTTTAGTCTGTGACGACGACGAGACCTTATGTTATCTTTTAAAAGAACAGCTTTTGGAAGAAGGCTTCTCTGCTGACATCGTTTATGACGGCCGCTTTGCAATAGATGCTCTAAAACATAAAAATTATGATGTATTACTTCTGGATCTAAACATGACAGAGATTCAGGGAGAAGAGGTCCTTAAATTTGCTCATGAATATAGTCCTTCTTTACGAGTAGTTATTCTTACAGCCGCCTCTGATTTGCGAAAAGCGGTTGAATGTATAAAACTTGGCGCTTATGATTTTTTATCGAAGCCATACAATTTTGAAGAGCTTATAATAACCATTAACAGAGCCATTGAGCATAAAGATCTGCTAATAAAAAATGCACTGTTAGAAACAAAATTGAATCAAAGCTATTCAAACCGCATTATAGGAAAAAGTCCCCAGCTACTGCGATTACTTTCCTTAGCAGATAAATCTGCAGCTTCTGACAGCAACGTCTTAATTGAAGGAGAAACAGGTACAGGCAAAGAACTTCTTGCTGAATATATTCACGAACATTCCGCAAGAAAAGATAAACCTTTTGTAGTTATAAATTGTGCTTCACTTCCCGACCAGCTAATAGAAAGTGAACTATTCGGACACGAAAAAGGTGCGTTTACCGATGCTAAAAATTCAAAACAGGGCTTAGTTGAAATTGCACACGGCGGAACTCTCTTTCTTGATGAAATAGGTGAAATGAGCCTGTCACTTCAGCCAAAACTGCTCAGGTTTATGGAAAACGGAGAGTACAGACGTATTGGCGGTGTAGCTAACCTTACCAGTAATGTTAGAGTAATTGGGGCTACCAATAAAAATTTGATGGAAGAAAGCAATAATAAGAACTTCCGGAAGGATCTTCTTTTCCGGTTAAATGTTATTACCCTTACTATTCCTTCATTAAGAGAAAGAACAGAAGATATTCTTGTTCTTGCAGGGCATTTCCTAAAATTGAAATCTTCCATTCACGCACCAAAGCACTTATCAGAAGAAGCTGAAAAAGTTTTGATGAGTTACAAGTTCCCGGGAAACATCCGCGAATTGGAACACATTATTGAAAGGGCTATTATCTTTGCAGAAAATGATTTGATTCTGCCGGAAGATTTAAACTTAGCCGGGAATTCTCTTCCAAAAAATTCTTTGCTTCAAGACAGTATTGAAGATGAAGATGGAATACTCAGCATGGACCAAATTGAGAAAAAACATATTTCAAAAGCTTTGAATTTTTATAGCTGGGACAGAAACCAAACGGCTATGCAGCTTGGCATCAGCTTAAAGACGCTGTATACCAAAATTAAAAAATATAAAATACAGCAAAACCGGTATGAATAACAAAAAAGACGACATCAGTTCTCAAGACGGAATAAATAATCTTAATTCCGACCTTTTAGAGATATTTGATCTGCTAAAAAATGAGAAGTCAATTAAACTTATCTCTGAGGATTTGATAAAAAAGATATGCCGTTATACTTCTTCGGAAGAAGGACATCTTGTCTTTTTGGATGAAGATGTTTTGTTTTCATATGTAGTACCGGGTAGCGAAAAGCCTGTAACAAATATTGATTTATTAATTCAAGAGGCTCATTCAAGTTCTGTTTTCCTAAGAAAATGGTTTGAAGTAAACAAAGAGCCCATAATTGTCGGCAATAATCCTATGGAAGTAGGATATAATTTTATATCAGTTTGTAATTCAAAATCTTTATTATTAGCCCCGCTGTTCTTTAATAACCGCCTGAGTGCAATTGTTATTATTTTAGGCGATTCGTTCCCTAAAGAGCAAGCTGCAAATGCAATGCTTTTTACAGGGATTTTATCTTTTGCCATAAGTAATATTAAAACCCAGGAAACAAACACCGCATTAGAGAATAAACTTCTTCAGACTCAGAAGCTTGAAACGGTGGGAAAACTAGCCGGCGGAATTGCCCATGACTTCAGCAACCTGCTTTCCAGTATTTTTGGAAGTGTAAACCTGCTAAGAAAAAAAGCACCAGACAGAGAAGACATAATACGCTTGCTGGATAACATAGAAAACTGTTCTGTAAGAGCAAAAGACCTTACTAAGAGCTTAATGTCTTTTGGAAAACCTACCGCCAAGAGAAGAGCACTGATAGACCCCAATATTTTAGTAACAGAGCTAATAAAAGTAATTACGCAGACGTTTCCTAAACAAATTGAATTTGTTCAGGAAATAGATGAAAATTTAAACAACTTTCTGGGTAATGATACTGAAATTTATCAGGTATTGCTTAATCTTTGCATAAATGCAAAAGAAGCTCTTGAGGGGAAAGGCTTTATCAAATTTAAAGTCTGCAATATTACTATCAATGACTCGAATATTAATGAGTACCCTTTATTAATTCCGGGGAATTATATTAAATTTTCAGTCTCGGATAATGGATCCGGAATTTCAGAAGAAAATCTTCAAAAAATATTTGACCCATACTTTTCTACGAAGCAAAAGGAACAGACCTCGGGATTAGGACTTTATGTTTCCTATGGTATTATAAAGGCCCACAAAGGCCAAATTGAAGTTAAGAGTGAGCTTGGAAAGGGTACAAGCTTTGAAGTATTTATCCCCGCACTTGAGTCTGAAATAGTGGAGAAATCTGATAATTCCTATAAAATTATTCTTCTGGCCGATGATGAATATATGTTAAGGGATTTGCTTGCAGAGCTATTGGAATCAAATAATTATGCAGTTATTAAAGTAGGTTCAGGGGCAGAAGTTTTGAAAGTCTTAACCGAAGAAATACTTGTTGACCTGCTGATTATTGATTATAATATGCCTGAAATGGATGGGTTGGAATGTGTTAAACGGATAAGGACTTTCAATACTAAAATTCCGATTATACTTTCAACGGGAAGTATCTCATTGACTGATGAAGTGGATTTTAGGGATTATGGGCTTAACAGCATTGTCCCTAAGCCTTATGAATTTGAAACTATGCTTAATACAATAAAGAAATTAATCTAACTGTGTTCATCAGATTTTTCAACATTAATCATTTTAATATTTTTTATATAATCAGAGAATATCGGTTGTTTAACCGCATTCAACTGATTTAGCACATCAGTTATTTCCTTGATAGCGGTGGAGATATATACCAACCTGCTTTCAATAAAGTCTTTTGACAATTCTTCTTTAGATAACTCACGCCTGATTGCCGAAAGAGAGAGACTCATCAAAGTAAGCGGTTGTTTTATTTTATGATTTGCAGTAACAACTGTTGCTGCGTATATATTTTTTTTCTCAGATTCCACCAGCATTTTACGGGCTTCAGAAAATTTAAGAGCACTGCCAACTCTGGCAAGCAGCTCTATTTTATTAAACGGCTTCTTAATATAATCAAACGCACCGGCTTCCAGGCCTTCTTTAATATCTTCCGCTCCTGATTTAGCGGTTACTAATATGATGGGGATAAAAGAAGTCTTTTCATTCCTGCAGATAATTTTACAAACTTCCAGCCCGTCAATTTCAGGCATCATAACATCAAGCATAACCAGATCAGGTAATTCGTTTTCGGTTACCTGCAAACCGGATTTGCCGTCAAATGCTGTAATAACCTCATATCCGGCTTCTTCAAGTTTTTCCCTCAACAATAAAACATTTTCAGGTAAATCATCAATAACCAAAATTTTTTTCATTTTAATCTGCTTTTATCTTTGTTGAACTTTATTTATCTTAAAAGCCAAAATGGCAGTATTAACAGGCTTGGAAATATAGTCATCAAATCCATGCCGTAAAATTATTCCTTTTTCTTCAACCATGGCTTTTGCGGTAACAGCAAAAACCGGTATATCTTTCATCTTTTCCAATTCACGAATTTTAGCCAAAGTTTGGAAACCATCCATCCCAGGCATCATAATATCCAAGAGTACCAGATCAGGCCTAATATCTCTCAGAATGTTTAAGCATTCAAACCCACTGTTAGCAATAATAGTTTTACATCCATATGCAGACACCATTTCATTTAGAGTAAACAAACTTTCCGGATCATCATCAACAATTAGAACAGAGATGTCACTTTCTCCGGGTGATTGCTGATTTACTTCTTCTTTTATACTAACGTTCTTTAATTCATTTACTGTTTGTCTATCCTCCGCCCCATACTCCTCAACAGTTTGAACAGGTATCTCAAATCTGAATGTTGACCCCTCACCCTCTCTGCTTTCAAGATAGATATCTCCACTAAGAAGAACAGCCATTTTTTTACATATTGTCAGCCCTAGGCCGGTGCCGCTGTATTTACGGGCTAAAGACCCGTCCACTTGTCTGAATTCTTCAAAAATATACTTTTGGTCATCGCTGGAAATACCTATACCCGTATCCTTAACGGCAAATTGCAGCAGATCCTTATTTTTAGAGACAACAAGATGTATGTTGCCCTTCTCAGTAAATTTAGCCGCATTCCCCAAAAGATTTATTAAGACCTGAGTTATTTTACCCCTATCAGAATTTAACAGAACTTTTGTATTAGTATTTTTAATTAAAGTATATTCGATGGCTCTTTTTCTTATCAATGGTAATATGGATGACTCCACATCCTTAAGCAGCTCGTCCAAACGAAAATCCTCCGAGTGTATTTCCATTCTACCGGATTCTATTTTTGACAGGTCAAGAATATCATTTATTAGACTCATTAACCTTCTGCTGCTCTTCAAAACAATTTGCAGCCTCTCGTTTATTTTAGCCGATACATCGCCCTCTTGCAAGATTAATTCTGTTAATCCCAAAATGGAATTCATCGGTGTTCTAAGTTCATGAGACATGCTTGCAATAAAATCAGATTTAAGCCTTGTTAATTCTTCAGCTTTCTGTTTCTGAATTTCCAGTTCGTCTGCTTTTTCACTTAACTTTTTGTGCAGTCCTATTAAAGTATCATTCTGAAGTTTTATCTTATCATTTTGAATTTGATAGTCTTCATTTAATTCCTTCAACTCATTAACTAAATTTTCAAGCTGCAAAAATGCAGTTGCATTGGTAAGACCTGTTGCAAGTTGTTCCTGAATGCCGGCAATAAACGTTTTTGCTTCTTCAGTTGGTTTTTCCGCCCCTCCCAATTCCAAAACAGCAATTACTTTGTTATTATAGATGATAGGAGTCAGGTAAATATATTTAATTTCAATTTTAACTAATGCGGTCTCAATAAAGGAAGCATTTTCATTAAAGAATAACTCCTTAGACTGTTTTGTTCTGATTATATCATTTATATATGCGGTATTGGAATTGTTAAAGAATTCATGCTGTACGCCATAGCTGCTTACAACATCTATCTTACCGTCATTATTATGATATAACGCTCCAATTGAAAAGTTAAAAGTGGATGTTATTTTTCTTAATGCTGCTTCACTAACCTCATTTAACGAAGGATTCCGGTTTATTAAAGTAATAAAGTCCGAATATTCCGATGAAGCTTTTTGCTTCTTTTGGAGCTCATCCAGCATAATGTTAAATGTTTCAGAAAGCTGGGTTAGTTCATCTCTGCCTTTAACTGTCAGTCTGTTATTAAAATCACCATTTTTAATTTTCTCGGCAGTAATACCCAAATCTGTAATTTGTTTTCTTATCTTTTCAGTGAACAAATAAGAAAGTATCAGAGAAAGAATTAAACCGGCTAATCCAATAATAACCGCAACATTTCTGATGTTTGCCCTTAGATCAGCCCCCTCTTTAAGTGTATTAAAAACAATAAACTTAAAAAGTGTCTGTTTATTAATTTCAGATGGATCAAATTTAACAGCAATAATATCGTCTGCTTCTGTTCCCTGACTGTACTGTTCAAAATTGTTCTTTGTTTTAAGATAGTTATACGCATTCATCAATGAAACTAAATACTTACCATTGTTGTGGTCATTGGTAACTTGCATGGGAATTCCTTCCCATACTATTGCAATATCTGAGTTTATTTTTTTTGCGAATTCATCAAGGTTTTCATTTGTTATTATTTTACCGTAATAAACATATTTAGACCCCGGCAATGCGGCCTTTATTAAAATAGCATAAGGATTTTCTCTTAGAAAATTTTGTGCATTAAGCCCATTATTTTTTGTATTAACTAAATGTGTATGGAAAAGAAGGTTAAGTCTGGAGGTATCGCTTTCGGAAGTAAAGATAAAATCAATATTTTTATTGGCAGCAAAGATATTCAGATTCTTATCAAATAAGTTATCTTTCACTAACTCAAAGTCTCGCTCAATACTCCTTGTAAATTCATAGTAAGAATAAATGAAACTATTATTTGAATTTTCTAAAAATCGTTTTTGCTGGGAGGTTAAAACATTAATAATAATCGTATTTAAAATAATAGCAGCACTAATAAGAATTAATGCTGCTATACCAAAATTTATTAAAAGCAGCCTGGTTTTAATTTTCATTTTATCAAGTATCTTTTTGCAGTACTTTCCTAATAGTTATTAATAATTCATCAAAATCATAAGGCTTGCTTATAAAATCGCTTGCCCCTAATTTTGCAGAATCAATAGCACTTTTAACATCAGCATAAGCAGTAAGGACAATAACTTTAATCTTAATACTATTATCCGATAAGTCTTTAAGTACCTCAAACCCATTTTTACCGGGCATTTTCAGGTCCAGCAATAAAAGGTCAACATGGCGTTTTTTAAGTGCCTGAAGAACATCAATACCACTGTTAACAAAACCTACCTCATACCCCACTTCTTCAAGCTCATCCTTTAGAACATGGCACAGGTTAATATCATCATCTACAATTAATATTGATTCCATATTAGTCTTTCTTACCGGAATTGTTATCTGTACTGTCTTTTTCTGGTTTCTCTACCTCCGGGTCAGGTCTAAATTGATAATATTTAATATTATTTTCATTCTTCAGGACTGCATCTTTTATCGGCTGTTTTGACCATTCTTTAGAGTTACGTTCCTTCATGGTCGGAACAAGTTCTGCCTTAATCAATATAATCAATTCTTTTTTATTTACTATGATCTCTTCAGTTCCGAAGATATACCTTAACCCGAACACCCACCACGGAAGGTCTTTTAATATCGGCACACCTGCTCTGGTCTTTGTCTCTTCATTAGAATAAAGTCCGCCGATAGTAGTTTCTTCTCCATTTAATAATACTACCTGAGTTGAGGCAGAAGTCTTTTTTATTTGTGTTGTTGTAGGATCCGGCACAAATGAGCTTCTTTCAACACTGATATTAAGCAGCATATATTGAAGCGAATCTTCATTGTGCACAAATGGAGTAACCTTAATAATAGAACCGGTCGAGTAGAAATTATCTATAACATTTCCGGAAAAATCTTTTTGTTTAATAGAGAAGTCAGTACCGACTTGAATTTTTCCTTCTTTCCCGTCTCTTACAGTAATATTTGGGGAAGCAATTGTATTACCTAAACCCTCATTTTCAAAAAACTGGAATAATGCAGCAGCCTGTCCATAAAATCCGCCGCCGTTCCAAGAAGCAGTACCATTTACTCCAAAAGTAGTAGACTGAGTTGTAGTACTTGTTGAAGTACCGGTGGTAGTTTGCCCAGTTGAGCCAAGCTGGCTATTTGCCAATGCTTCACTGGTTAAAGTTTTATCCAGGCCCATGTTACTTCCAATATTCAGGCCTTTGCCCTGTAGCAGCCATCTCCAATCAATACCTCTCTGCTTTGATGTATTTACATCCAGTTCAAAGAAAACAGCAGAAATATTTACTTCCCTGCTTTCAGGAGGTGCATAAGAATCAGTAACTACTTTCTTATCTATTTCATTTTTCCGTTTTATAATAATAATATCTTCTTTAGTTTCATACATAAGCCCTGAATATTGCACCAAGGTTATTAAAGCTTTGTCGTATGGCATTCTGGTGATTTCTATGCCTATGGGATTACTGGAAATAACAGTAGAAACAATCTTTCTTCCTGTAGACTTTTCGCTCACCTTACTTAACAACTCAACAGCTTGGTTAAAAGAGATACTTGCGGAAAGCGTTACCATTTCCTCCGGTTTATAAACGCCCCGCAATTGTTTTTCCAGATTTTGTTGTGGAAAAATAAAATTGGAAGCTAATAAAAATGCAAGTAAGTATTTAATCAGTTTCATAATTCTTCTCTTATTTGGAAATACTCTTTTGAATATATTCCGGTTCTAATTGTAAATTTATTTTTTCTATAATCCCGCCCTTATTAAGGATAAATGTAACTTTATTGTTCTGTGTGTCAATTCTGGTTAAATATCCCAAATAAACCGGGTCGCCTTCAGTTAATAAGAACGTATCGCCTTTTACATCTGCTAAAAAAGCTCCTTCGGGAATGATAGCTAACAACTTTGCTCCCTGAACTTCAAGCAAATTATCGATATTTGGAGGTATATCATTTCTTATTAATGGGAAGAATGCATCGTAAACAGTTGATGTTTCAAGATTATTTTCAAAAGAATTTTCAGTTATATATTTAGTAGTATTAGTAAAATATACATCAGCTACTAAAGTAAAATTGACCATAAAATTAGGTATTTTACTATCATCCGTTACAACCTGATTTGAAAAAGATATCTGCTTTATCTTCTTTAATTCACGACTTTCTTCAATTGAGTATATTAACTTAAAAAGGTCATTATAATCTGCCGTACCTGTTAATTTATACTCATAATAAGTAAATTCTTTATCAGTCTTTTTCTCTGCATACTCTACATTAACCATTGATAAGCCAACAAAATTAGCTGATTTATCATTGACGAAATTGTAAAAATGAATTTGGTCAATATCCTTCGGGACATTGTACTTTCTGGCAGCCAAAGCAGAGTCTATAACAGATACCCGCCTTTGCACATCAAGATATTTTTTATTCAGTGTTTCCTGATTTAATGCCTGGGCATTTAGCTGGTTTAACTTAAGCGTTCTGCTTTTCACTTTGCCTTTTTGTACCACAAAGACAAAAATGCCGCCGGCAATTAATATAAAAGCCAGGAGCGCAACAAGTCCTAATGTACTTTTTATTTTACGATTCATTTAATAATCTATATTTATATTCTGATAAATCAATAATTATATTAAATCTATATACTGTAGTTTTTTTCAATGCTTCGGCAGTGATACTTTTTATTTCTGCTTTCTTGAACTTTGAAGCAAATTCAGTTAATACTCTTTTGTTCATAGCATATCCTTCTACCGTAATTTTGTTTACATCATCAGCTTTTGCACTGGTAAGCCAGATATTTTTATGAGAGCCGAAGAAGCCTGAAATATTCATAAAAGCTTTATTCCAAACACCTGTACCCGCACTGGCAGAGTCCAATATTACCTTAGTTTGGTCAAAAGAGCTTATTTTAGCTTCTAATTCATTTATCCTATTTACTACTTCCTGGTTTTGTCTTATTAGTTCCTGCTTCTCAGTAATCTGCTTATCAAGAACAACAATTTCTTTATTGTATTTAAGAATTTGCATGGTAATAAAGAAAGCCGCCGCAAATAACAGCGGAAGCATTGCATAGCCATGCCATGCCCACTGAAAGACTTTTTGTTCGTCAACCAGATATTTAGGTAATAGATTAATACCCTTTGTTATGCCGGCTAACTCATCATAATACTCAATTGCAATAGCTATGGGAACACTGAATGAAGAAATTGTTTCTATACTTTTAGGATCTAAACCGGAATAATCAATGTCGTCAAATTCTAATCTGCTTACATTTGCCTCCGGAAAAGTTCCATAAAACGATAGGATCAAATTTTCAGAATCATCTTCACCGCAAACGACAATATTATCTAACGAATTGATACCGCCATTTTCCATTTCAAGAAGTATCTTTGAAAAATACACATCGTATGTATGAAGATTGATCGTTCCGATATCTAACGTTGAGCCAATATGTTTTAATTTTCTGCCTTGAAGAAAAATCAATTTACTGTATTCTTTACCAATATATACAATTAATGAGTTATCATCAGGGAAGAATTTTTTTCTTTTAGCCACATAATAGGCCAAAGAAAGTTCAGCACTTTTAACCGCAGGAGTTTTATAGTATCTTTTACCGTTTGACTGCGCTAAGGCAGTAATCATCCTAAAGCAAGGAACATCATCACTAAGAACAACCGAGAACAAAGTTTTGTCGGCAAGTTCAATATAGCCAACACTTTCCCTGTCAATATTAATGTTTTTGTTTTCTTTAATATCCGAAACAATTTCCTGTGTAACTTTTACATTTTTACCGCCCTTAATACCTTCAAATACATGGAAATAAACGGAAGGCTCCGTCAATCCCGGTATAAAGTAATAATTGCTAAGAGGTAAGCCGCGTAAAACAGAATTTATCAGGGCAACATTTGTGGAGGCAGTATTAGAACCCTGGTTCATGGGCTGAGCTTCGGAAACGGAAACATCACTATCCAGATTTAGTGAAGAAAACTCTTCTGATTCAAAGCCGCGGTTTGCTACGTCAAATGAGCCGGCTCTTATTACAGAAATATGGTCTTTCTCATTATTTATGACAGCCAGTTTAGTGTCATTTCCTTCACAATATATACAAACTAATGGTTTCACTGTTTACACTGCCGATAATAGTTGATGAATTCTTGTTTTATTATTTGAATATGATACAGCATTTTCTAAAGATATTCTCTTCTGCATATAAAGACGCTTCAAATCTTGTTCCATAGTAATCATACCTTGCGGACCACCCTGGTTAATCATCATATAAATTTCACCGGTATTATTGTTCTTTATAGCGGCTTTTACGCTTGGAGTTACAATCAGAACTTCTTTGGCCAGAACACGTTTACCGTCTAAACTTGGAACAAGTTTTTGTGAGACAACAGAAACTAAGACATCAGCTAACCTGTTTCTTACGCGTTCCTGTTCTGCCGGTTGAACTTCTGCTATAATTCTATCAATGGACTCAACAGCCGAGCTGGTATGCAAAGTTGAAAAAACTTTATGCCCTGTATCGGTAACTTCCAGAGCGGCTAAAATGGTATCCGGGTCTCTCATTTCTCCAATTACAATAATATCAGGATCTTGTCTTAATGCCTGAATAACGCCATCTTTAAATGATGTAACATCCCGGCCTACTTCTCTATGCCTTATAATGGAGGCATTTGATTTATGAACAAATTCAATTGGAGCTGCAATTATAACAATATGTGCGGGATCAATCTTGTTATGGGCATCAATAATAGAATCTAATGTAGAAGATTTTCCTGAACCCGTGATGCCTGTTATCAACGAAAGACCAAACTTAATATATGAATGGCTCATCGTTTTTAGTACATTTGGATGGAAATCCAATCCCTCTAAAGGCCTTACATTCATATTTATAGAGCGCATGTTTAATGCCAAAGAATCAAGATCGTAATAAGCATCAGCTCTAAATCTTACATCTACATGCCTTCTTTCATAATGGTAAGAATAGCTGAAATCCAAATTCCGGTTCTTTTCAAGCATTTTCCGCTGGTTAATATTCAACAGATTTATAATCAACACCGAAAATTCGTCAGTTGTGAATTGGGCAAATTCTTTAACCCGCTCCTTCTTACCAAAAATTCTTAACCAAACATAAGCGCCATTACCATGCCCGCCAATTTCAATATCAGAAGCTTCCCGTTCAATCATACCGGTCAGTAATTTATTTATATACTGCCTTAAAATTACTCTTTCGCTCGGAGAAATTTTATCTATATACCCATAAAGATAGCTCATCCTGTCCGGGCCGAATAAATACTCTGGTATAGTATCGGTGATTTTTTTCAAAATCTCTTTTAAATCATTTATGTCTGCTGATAACGCCACTTTTTTGAAACTCTTTTTTTTTAAAACTTAAATTACTTCGTATTTCGTTCAATTACAATATTTATTTCCTCTATTATCGAAAATAAATTTTTCTTTATTATACCTATATTAACTCTTTCAATAACAAGCTTATCTGTTCTGTTCACAATTTTTTACTCAATACTTTACACTATCAAATTTCCTTCGTTCACTGATAACCGTTGACTAAACCCTATTCCCACCATCTTAAAATTTGGAACCGGTCTGTAACCGGAAAGTTTGGCGGTGCATTTTTGAACAAACGATCATCATATTTATAATTCTTATTGAATCCACTTGAAATTGATCCTCCACTGAAAGTACCAACCGCACCACGGTTGTACTGAGCAAGGCTGCCATACAAATTTAGATATCCGCAATATCCACGGCTGCCGTAATTCTGAGCGTTGAACTCGCCCGTTGCATATAGAGAAGCTGTAATATTACAATCGTGATCATTTGCAGTATTATCTGTAACTACAATATTTTTTTGAGAAACGATGCCAAGATATTGTGATGAAGCCGGATTGGTCCTGGGATCATCATGAACACCAATATCGTCATCAATATAGACATTTCCTTTTGTAGAAGATCCTGATGGAATTAAGGAAGCTATGGTAACACTCCCATCAATTTTGCCTTTAAGATGAACATCACCGTTTATGCAAATTGTGCCATTTGACGTCAAACTTGAAAGAGGGACAGTAGAGTCTGCACCGCCGGAAGTATACCTTATTTTAACATTATTACTACCGTCCATTGTAATCCAGGTTTCACCATTGTGATAGAACCCATTTGCAATTGCTGCTGCTTTGATAACATCTATGTTCGATGAAAGCATAGGTATGTTTACACCATACTCATATCCGCCCCAGAATTGTGGATTAGTAGAACCGTTGGTTCTATAGGGTCCCTTTGCCATAGTAACCTTGCCTTTAAAAACAGGTCTGCCGCTAACATATAAATAGTCATTAGTGTGCATTGCACCATTTATGGTATCTCCGGTAATAAAATAAACGCCCGGGTCAGTGTTCATATACATTAAATACTTCGAAAAGAAAGCAACGTTTAGTTCTACAACTGTTGTATCATAATAACCTAAATACCGGCCTACGGATATTACTCTTACACCTCTAACGCCCAATGACGTATCCGTCAATACGCTAACATTAAGCGTACCGTTAGAAAGCGAAACATTTGAGTAACCTGTCCTCCAGGTATTGTCTTTGAATAAATTGCTGACTGCCATATTTGCACCGCTGGAAGCAATATGTCTTGCGTTTGCCCATCCATAATATTCTATTACATTATTTATGGCATCATTTGCGGATTGATTATTTCTCTGCATCAGAACGCCGATGACCATGTAAGAACCTAATACAACTAATAAAATCATTTTTCCCATAGTATCACCTGTTTAGATTTCTTGATGTAATTCTTGTTTGTTTCCAGTATGCACTTGGGTATTGTCCGTCAATAGGAAATATGCTTTGAACCGCTATAGAAATTTCTACAATTTTTATTGCTACTAATACTGAAGTAACATTCATATCCTGGTCGTAATATCTAAAATGAAGGTCAGTTACTCCTAAATTACTGGGACGGGGGGTGTCTCCATCTACAGATCTATATAGATATTTATCATTAGGATTAGGGGTGCCGCTTAGCTCAGATGCAGGCCCAATATAATATGTAATAGTATCGAGATTTCCATTTCTATTAATGTCGGAAAGGTATGAAATTCTATTTGAATCTGCTCTTATAATACATTTAGTTGGATCTGATACACCATATCCCATCTTCCTGAAGTCGTATTCCAGGATGTTAACAACTGTAGTAAGGTTTCTTTGAACAATACTTGTTTGTGAATACAAATTAGCAGCAGTCTGGGCATTACCATGTATGTTCATAATTTGAACTAAAAGCATTCCGCCTATTATAAAAGAACCCGCTAAATCAAGTGCTACCTGAAATCCCATTTTGCCGCCTCTTAAAAATAACTATATATATAGTTCATAGTAACAGGGACTGTCATATAAGAATTACTTACAGTCACTGTCATTTTTTTATGCCAGGTCTTAGAGCCGGAAGTAACAGATGGATTAGTATCCGCAACATAGACTACAGAAATAGAGACATTATAAGTAGCTCTTTGTGTTGTTGCTGTTGTAGTATATCCATTATAATCGTCAAAGTCATTAAATAAATTGATATTAGTTTCTCCTGCTTCCGGGCCAAGCGTTGTGCTCAATGAAGAAGTACTACTAACCGCAGCATAAATTGTCTGCTGATCAAAAGACTCGCCAATTGCTCTTTCCAAATAAGATTCAGCAAGTGATACTGCTTCTATAGTATATTCAGACTCAACCATTGTCTGGTTGGAATTCAAATATGATGTATTAAGGGTTAAAGAAATAATCCCTAATAGAGCTATTGATGCTATTGTTAAAAATGTTTGAGCTAAACCCATAACTTTTGTTTATTTAATTATTATATAAAACCTTGACCTTAAAACTTTTACCAGTTCTATGTCCTCCGCTCTCTCCAGCAACCCTAACCAGCAGCTAACAACAAACTTTAGTCTTCCGTTGTACCCGAGAGTACTTCTTCCAACGATGTTAATCCCTGCTTAACCTTTTCCAAACCCGACTCTCTTAAAGTAAGCATTCCATCTTTTACTGCCTGGTTTCGTATTTTCTCTTCATCTACGTCTTCACCTGACTTTAAAATTTGATGCTTAATCTCTTTTGTAAAATAAAGGGCTTCATGAATTGCCAAACGACCTTTGTAACCGGTATTATTGCACTGCTCACACCCAACGGCTTCATATACCGTATATTGCTGCCATTCTTCAATTTTCAATCCGGACGCAGCCATAAACTGCTCATCAAAAGTTGTCACCTTCTTTTTGCAACTATTACACAATTTTCTGATCAACCTTTGTGCCACTATTATATTTATTGCATAAGCAATAAGAAATGGCTCAATACCCATTTTATAAAGACGGGCTACTGCACTTGGGGCATCGTTTGTATGCAGCGTAGAAAATGTTAAGTGACCTGTATTTGCAAGCTTTATCGCAGTTTCGGCAGTCTCTTTATCTCTCATCTCACCAACAAGAACGATATCAGGATCATGCCTCAAAATTGAACGAATTGCCTGTTCAAAATTCATTTTAAACCCAATTTTGAGCTGTCTGGCACCTTCAATAACATATTCAACAGGGTCTTCAACAGTTAACACATTTACCGTTGGATCAATAACCTGGTACAATGCGGCGACAAGCGTAGTACTTTTTCCGCTCCCTGTCGGTCCAGTTAGTATTACCATACCTTGTGGCTTGTTTATTGCTTTTTGGAATGAATCTCTCGCATAACCCATCAGACCAAGTTTTTCAAGGTCTTTAACAACTTTTCTATCATCAAGGATACGAATTACAATGGATTCAAATTTATTCTTTAATTCCGTACCAACCATCGGAAGTACAGAGACTCTAAACCTGATAACGTGGCCATCAATATCTCTCTGAATAAAACCGTCCTGTGCTCTTTCTCTCTCAAACCTATCCATGCCCTTTGACCGGTCTTTTACAACTGCAATAACAGCTTCCGGTAAAGTTCCTTCCTGAATATGCCAGACTTGCAAATTACCGTCAATTCTGAATAAAATATCCGTTCTGCTTAAGCCTTTTGGTACAAAATGGATATCACTTGCTCCTTTTCTAACCCCCTCAAGTAAAGCTCCCTCAACAAGATTTATCAAAGCACTTTTATTAATCTCGGCATTTAAAGCTTCTTCATCTAAGTTAGTATCGTCCTGAGCTTCCAGATGTACATCCTCGCCACCGGCTTCTTCCATCATCTTAAGGTAAACATTCTCAGGAGGAATAATGATATTTATCAGTTTATCAAAATCTTTTTTCTTGATGAAAATAACTTCATACTTTTTTGCATTCAGACTAAATGCTATTTTGGGAATATTTCTGTTAGTGGGATCTATAGCAGCTAAGATAAGCTTATCTTTAATTCTTTCATCAAACATCAACGGAATAACACAGTGCTCAAGCATCTGACCCTTCACACTGTCCTGAACCCCATTAATCATTTGTTTAATTGCTTCTAATTTTTGATCCGGTATTTCTTCAATTCTTGTATCAAATTCCCTAAAAGCATATAAAATGGCCACTTCTCTAAAAATTGTATCGTGATCATACTTAAAATCCTGAACCAGAATTTGTGCAAGATTACGCTTAATTTTACCCGTATCATTAGCTTTTGCCGCCATCGCTTTTTCCAGCATTGGCGCATCGATTATCCCTTTTTTAAAGAGTAGATAACCAATTTTGTCCGTCATCTCAAGATTGCTGTCAATCATACTATATTTCTCTCAATAATCGGCTGATTTGAAGAAGTTCCCGGCGGTTTTGGGTTTACTGTTGCAGTCTCAGCGGAAACTAATGTCAACGCAATCATTACAACCATTATTATCATTGCAATAAATACCTGTACTACTTCAATTAAATTTTTCAGCTTATAAACTGTTTCACTTTCATAATAATTTGCAAGCTGCAGCGCAGTATTTTTTATAGTACCGGATTCTTCACCAGAGTGAAACCTTGATAAGGCAGTCTCAGTAAATACTCCGCTGGCTTCAAAAGCTTCTGAAATTCCACGTCCGCTTTTAATCATTAAAGGGATTGCAACATTTTTTATTCTTTCCTCAAAGTATTTGTTGCCAACAGCCTCAGCAGCTATTCTAATTGGCTCAATACTTTCTGCGGATCCACTGTACAAAGTATAAAACACACGACAATATACTTCAATTAATGTTTTATGTATTAATGTACCGATTACCGGCATGCGGATTAGATATTTATCAATTATATACCCGCCTCTCTTGGATTTTGACCACCTCCAAAGAATTATCGGAGGCCCTAAAAACAAGAAAGTAACAATATATGGATGACCAAGGATTAAATCGCTTAATTTAAGGGTAAATGCCGTCATTGGCGGTAATGCAATACCAAACTTGACGAATAATTTTGCAGTTTCCGGGAAAATATAACCGACATAAAACATAACGGCTGCAAACAAAACCAATAAAGTTACCATAGGCGTAATTAAAGCACTTTTAAGACTCTTTTTAAATTCTTGAGTTCTTTCTAAAAATTTTGCTGTCGCCTTATAAATTTCCGCCATATTACCGGACTTGGAAGCAAGCCCAAGCATATATGCAGTAAATTTACCAAACACATTCTGATATTTTAAGAATGTCTGCTCACTATCGGCTCCTTTTTTAAGGTCATTGTTTATTTCTTTTAGAGTTTCACGAAGTGTTTTGTTTGCGGTATCATTTATTAATAAAGTAAGTATTTCACCATAAGCAAGTTTTTGGTCTAATAATTCAGAACTTATTTTTACATATGTAACAATATCTTGTGTAGGAGGTGTAGGCTGAAAGTCAAATAATTTTTTATTTATTGAAATTACCTGAAAGCCCATTCTCTCTAAAGCAGTTTTTACTTCATCTTTTGTAAAGGCTTTTTGCTCACCCTGAAGCGGTTTTTCTTTCCCCTTCCGCACTCTATAAATGTACGTAACCTTATTTTCAATCTTTTTAACTTTTAATTGGTTCCGGTCGGCAAGTTTATTAATTTTTTTTCTACCCTCACTAACACTTAAGGCAGAAAGAGACCCGTTTATTACTTGTCCATTTAATTTTTCAGCTGTAAAACGAAATTCTATCATTATTGTCCTATTTAAATAACCATCCGATTATTTTTTATAATATTACCAACACTTAGAAAAATAAGTAAGCAAAAAAAATACCAAAGACTTTTAGATTAAAGATAATAGTTTTTTTTGAAAGAATGAAATGTTTTTTACACCAACGAGAAGTAAAAGATGCCAATAGAAGTCGAAAAATGATCTTAGTTCGTTTGATTTAAAGTACTAATTCCAAACTGATTAATAGTAGCCTGATACTGGATATTACCGCCTGCTACGCTTGGACTATCCCCTGACTGTACCCCGGTTCCCTGAATAACAATTGAATCTTGCCCGGCACTAAGTATAGTATAAGAACCGTTAAGAGTAGTTGACATACCAGTAGGAATTTGGAAATTTACAAAAGAAAACCCGCCGCCGCCCATCATAATCGGTTTACGGAAGTAAGCATCTGCACGAAAAGCTAAATTATGCAAATCATGAATAACTGCATCACGGTTTGATTTAGTAGCGCTTGAAGAGAATAAAGTTAGCCCTACAATAATTGCTAATCCGACTACAATAATACCTAATATAATCAATAATAATTGCTGCTGTCCCATAATATTTACCTCATTAATTTAGAAAGGGCTATATTTCTATAGCCCTTAAAAAATAAAACCTCTGTTAAGGATTAGTACATACTATAGCAATAGGATTTGTATTAGCAGGTGTAATGGTACAAGTAAAAGTAATAGCAGAACCATTTGCGCCTTTTTCAGTACCTGTTCCGGTAAATACTATTGATGTTGCAGTTCCTGCAGTTGAAATTGTATAAGCACCATTTGCAGTTTGTCCCATGCCTGTAGGCATTGCATATCCGGCAAATGAACTCTGTCCACCGCCCATAGCAGTAGGAGTTTTATAATACTGCATAGCTTTTGCTGCCAAGTTGTTAAGATCTGCAACTACTGCATTTTTATTGCTTTCTACAGCGTTTGAATTGAATAAATTGATACCAACTACAATTGCGATACCTACAACGATAACGCCAAGTACGATTAAGAGAAGTTGTTGTTGACCCATGATGTGTCTCCTATGTGTTTGTTTTTTTTATTATGTGATTACTTGAAATTTTAACTTACGTCTTTTGTAAGTCAAGTTATTCCAATTTTATGCCAATTCCTTTTACTTCGTTTTCAGATAATAATCGAACTTTTTGATATTTTGTTTAGTCGAAAGGTAAATTTTACAGGAAATTTTTACAATATAAGAATTTTTTACCATTCCGCACTAAAACTATAGGTAAATTTAGTAAAAATAATTATTTAAGTCAATACCCTTAAAGTAATTTATTAAGAATTTCTCACGTCGTGCAATATTTTTTGTAATTATTACAAAGAGTAATAATATTAGCCATATGCACATTCTACAATAGGTGTCACTATTTAACACGTTCAAAAATTCAATATTGCGTTAATTTTTATTCATTTTATACTTATCTTTCAAAATATTATTTGAAGTTTTGTGAAAATTTTTATAATATAATTAAAGAATTTATTTTCAGAGTGATTTTTGTTATATAGGTATAGTAATTAATAATCAGGTATATAATGCTCTTTCTTGGAATTCTCGCATTACTGCAACTAGCCATTATTCCCGGTGGAATAGTTTTAAAGCTTTTTAGGATTAAAACTTCCGGGTGGATTATGTTTTTTCTATATTCCCTGGGCCTGAGCCTCTATGTTAATTATATTACTGTCTGCCTGCTTACATGGGCAAGGGTTTATGTTACTCCGGTAATATTTGTTCTGTTCTTTATAGAATTTTGTTGTTATATTTTTTTATATAGGTATAGTAATCTACATCTGTTATTTAAAGAAACAATTAGCAGTATATTTTTAAGAATTCAGAAATATTATGCAGAACTTTCCCTATTAAATAAATTTCTCCTTATATTTTCAATAATTATTGTTCTTTTCTTTTTAGCGTTAATTCCATTTAGTGCAGGTACGTCTTATTATTTTACAGATGCTCATATACAATATACAAGATGGCCAAGCAATTGGGCAGCTAATACTTTTCCTGTCAGACCAAGCCATTATCCGCAATTATTTTCAACAAACTTGTCAATAATAAATATTGTTACTGGTGATGGGGGACTAAGATTTTTTACTAAATTGTTTATGCCGGTTTTTTTTATCAGCATCTTATTGATGTTTTTCGATCTGGCTAAATCTAAAAAGTCTTCTGCCTATCTTGCAGCATTATTAATATACAGTATGATTCTGCTTATTATGTACGGGATATTATTTATTTTAGATGTTAACGCTGACATACCCGTATCTTTTTTTAGCTTCCTTACTTTTTATACAATCCTTCAACAAAGTACGAAAAAGTTTGATATAAAAAATATTTTATTAGTCTCAGTATTTGCAGTTTCCTGCGCCAACACAAAGCTTGCCGGATTCTACATGTTTTTTGTTGTCTGTCTATGGCTGCTTTTTAGATTCTATTCTTTCAGGAAGGAAATCCCGACTTCCATATTAATTAAAACCGGAATTTATATAGTCCTTATTTTTGCTGCTGGTAATTTTTGGTATTATATTCAGCCAAGTGAAATGGTGGAAGGATTAAATCAATCTACCTGGCTGCAACCTACATATTTGCAGAGATGTATTAATGCAATCTATATACTCGCATATAGTGCCGGAATACCTTTTTTCCTATTTATTCTTATAAGCCTTGCCGCCTCATTATTTGTTATAGAAGCAAGGCATATTATGTATATAGTAGTGCTTCCCGCCTCAATAGTTTGGATGTTCTTTTTCAGCAACGATTTAAGAAATTATAGTTTCGTGATACCTTATATTGCCTACTGCTCTGCATTTGGGCTACAATTTATTTTCCACAAAATTGCCAGCTCTGAAGACAAAACAAGTCCGTCCATCTTCAACTTTAACAAAAAGCTAATAACTCCTATTATAATCCTGTTTATTGTGGGGGTTGGCTTCTTGGCCGGTACAAATGATTTTTTTAACTTTTTAATCAAAATGTCCTATACATTAAACAGCTTTGCTTTTAACCGTTTCAGATTGGTTAACACAATAGAGATTGGTTACTACAAATACGTAGAATACTATGTATCAGCAATAAGATTATTATGCATTTCCTTGTTAATTATATATGCCTTAAGGAAATCAAAGATTAGAATTGTTTATACAGTATTAGTTTTACTTCTTGCTTGTGTTATTGCAAATTTTACATTTTTAAGCCAAGATAAAATTTGGCTGATGCAAAAAAAGGATACTGATCTGGTTAGAGCCCGCAATCTTCAATTCCTGATATATTCAAGTTTGGATACCAAGAGTAGAACTAATTTAATAAATACGAATAGTTCACTTTATATGCAATTAGTACCAAGCGCAAGAACTGCAAATGTATTTATACCTCAACCAGATTCTCTAATGAAAATAGAGTGCAGTTATCAGTATGATAATAATTTTATTTTATTGCAGAAAGACAAACTAAATAAAGAAGAAATAGAAATGTTTATGCATAGAGACAACTTAACGATAAATATGGATGGAATTGATTTTTTATTGTTTAAAATTATAAAGTAGCATAACAGCCGGCCAAACATTTTTTTGTATAAGGGCTATTGTTTTCTAATAGCCCTTTTTAATATTATTAGTTAGTTAGTAGCAGTAATTGCTATAGGGTTTGTATTAGCAGGGGTGATTGTACAGGTGTAGGTTACATTTGAAGAGCCATCATTGCCTTTCTCAGTACCTACTCCGGTGAATACAATGGCTGTAGCAGTTCCGGCTGTGGAGATTGTAAAAGTCCCGTTTGCAGTTGATCCGAGCCCTGTAGGGATTACATAACCCACAAAAGAATTGCCCCCCCCGCCCATTGCTGTGGGCGTCTTATAATATTGTATGGCCTTTGCAGCCAGATTGTTTAAGTCCGCTACTATTGCATTCCTATTACTTTCAACAGCGTTAGAATTAAATAAATTAATCCCTACGACGATAGCTATTCCTACGACAATTACGCCTAATACAATTAACAAAAGTTGTTGTTGACCCATGGTATTACTCCATTATTTTTTTTATTTAAGAAAATGACTTATTTCAATTTCACCTACACTTCCAATTATACTAAAACTATGCCATGATAATTTAAGATTCATTATCAGAAATTGTCGTGCTATAAGACATATGAGTATTAAAAAGGAAATGGCTGCGGTTAGTCTGTTAAGCATCAACTTTATTTGATAATTTACAAACTATTTCTCTGCTGAAATATTTAAGCGCTTGCAGCTAACTATTTAGGATGTATTGGTTTAGTTACAGTTGTATGAATTTTACTTTTTTTTATTTATTTTATTATATGAATTTTATAAAGGTTTATAATGATAAGTAAAGAATTACTGGAAATACTTTGCTGTCCGGAAAGTAAGGCGCCTGTTGTTTTAGATGGAGATTACCTTATCTCAACAGATAAAAGTACTCGCCGAAGATATAAAATAGTTGATGATATACCCGTAATGCTTATTGATGAGTCAGAACAATTAACTATGGAAGAATGGCTTATCATTATGAAAAAACATAATATAAAGACAGAGTTGTAAAATGGACCCAATTAATATTATTTTAGGTATAAATTTTATTGCTACTTTTGCTGCAAATTTGCCGGGCTCCAGAAAAAACCTCAAATCTACGGTAGTCCCAACTAAAATAAGACCAAAGACTTACCTACAAAACTTACCATTAATACTTGCTACAATAAATGTGTTCTTCATATTGATTAGTATTTTTGGAGTTGGTACTTTATCGTACTCAAGTGAATATTTTAATGCACGGATTATAAGTCTTATATGTTATATAATTTTCTCATGGGTTCAAATTATGTCTGTGAAAGCCCTGGGACAGAATTATTCACAGAATATTTTGATTTACAGGACTCATAATTTAGTACAAAAAGGGATTTATAAATATATCCGCCATCCGCAATATTTGGCGCAAATTTTGGCCGATTTGGGAGCCGGTTTTGCCCTTTTTAGCTATTTAGTCTTACCAATTGCCCTCATAGAGATCCCATTTTTTATTCTCCGTGCAAAAGTTGAAGACAAAATGATGCTGGAGTATTTTAAAGATGAATTTCTCGCATATAAAAAGAAATCCGGTTTTATGCTACCATTTATAGGATAATAAATGAAAATATATTTTAAATTGTTTATTATTTTTTCCATCTTCTTTCTTTGCGACTCCTCAGCGCAAGATAGTAAAATTACTGTAAAATTTAATAAACATGAATATTCCTTAAACACTTACAATAAAAATAATGTATTGTATATCCCTCTGAAAAAATTCATGGAGTGTTTATCTATTCAAACGTATGTAGAAGATAATAAAGTCTTTGTTCCGGGAAGAAATAAAAAAGCAGTTTTTTCACTGAATAACCCCTTTGTAATAATCCTCGATCAAAACAAGGATGATTCTTTAGTATATCAACTCCCCACACTTCCTGTTGCATACGAAAAAGCGCTATATATCCCAATTGAGTATTCGTTGCCTTATATTGAAAATATTCTTGGATTGAAAATTTCTTTTAATAAAAAGATTAAAGTTATTACCGCTTCTGAAAAGAAAGAAGATGTACCACTTAAGAGCACAACATCAGTAAAGAATAAGGAACTTTCTATTACGGACATTGAATATGATGTTAAGCTAAATGGCACCTTAATCAGACTTTCGATAAATAAAAAAGTTGGGACTTATAAATCATCTTACAAAAATGGAATTTTCACTTTTCAGATAAAAGATGCGTTTGCAGATAAAAAGACACTTGAAAGAAAACCCGTTTGTGGTTTAGTTAAAAAGATTAAAGTTGAAAATACCGATGATCAATGCACATTAAAATTTCAAATTGATTCTGTTAATTATTCTAAGGGTGAGATTATAGAAGAGCCCGAATCTTTTAATTTAGTTATTACTTTGCACAATAAAAAATTCGCAAAAAAGACTACAAAGAATAATACAAAAAAAGATAAATGGATATTTGATACCATAGTATTAGACGCCGGGCATGGTGGAAAAGATACCGGGGCTATTGGTACAAACAGGACAAAAGAAAAAGACGTAAACCTTGATGTGGTTCTTAAATTGGGCAAAATAATCAAAGAAAACATGCCTGAAATAAAAGTTGTTTATACAAGATCAAACGATACTTTTGTGGAATTATATAAGCGCGGCAAAATAGCGAATGAAAAAGGGGGTAAATTATTTATTTCTGTCCATTGTAATTCTACGCCTGAAAAACCCTCAAATGCAGAGGGCTTTGAGATTTACCTTCTCAGACCCGGCCGTACTCAAGAAGCCATTAAAATTGCAGAACGCGAAAACAGCGTAATTAAACTTGAAACCGACCAGCAAAGATATCAAAAACTGACAGATGAAAATTTTATACTGGTAAGCATGGCACATTCAGCTTATATGAAATATTCTGAAAAATTTTCTGAATTGACAGATAAGCGAATGAGTACAGATAAGCAGCTTAGTTCACGCGGAGTAAAGCAAGCAGGTTTTTTAGTGCTCGTAGGGGCTTCAATGCCAAGCGTTTTAGTTGAACTGGGCTTTCTCTCCAACAAAAGAGATGAAACTTATTTATCCTCAAAGACAGGCAGACAAAAAATTGCTGAATCAATATTCAAAGGGATACAGGACTTTAAGCAATTTTACGATCAACAAATAGAATCTGAATAATACTTAGCATTTATTGAAACTGTTTTTCTATTTCCGCAATTTCATCAGATAACACAGCCCACTCTTCCATTGCCTCTTCTAAACACTTTTTAACATTTTGATAGTCAGTATTTTTTTCTCTGGCCAATTGAGGATTGTTATATAATTCAGGGGCAAAAATTTCAGTTTCCAATTTTTTTTCATCATGCTCAAGGTCTGATATCCTTGATTCTACATCTTTTAATTTAAATACAAGATGCTTAGTTGCAGCATATTTTTTTTGCCTTAATTCTGCCTCTATTCTCTTCTGATCTTTTTTTGAGGATGGTTCATTTTGTCTAACTTGTTTGCTGCTTAATTCGGCACCAACAGTTTCTTCTTCTTTTTTTGCAAGATAATACTCGATATTACCGTAATATGTCTTAAAGACTCCTTTTTTAATTTCTATTACCTTGTTAACAATAGGTAAAAGAAAGTCTATATCGTGCGAAACTAATATCAAAGAGCCCGAAAAGTTAACTAATGCTTTCTGCAGTACTTCTTTTGAGGATAAATCAAGGTGGTTGGTAGGCTCATCAAGAATTATAAAATTAGCCTTAGTTAATAATATTTTGGCAAGGGCCACTCTACTTTTTTCGCCGCCGGAAAGCACTCCAACCTTTTTAAATACATCATCCCCGGTAAACAAAAAAGAACCTAACAGGGTTCTCAATTGGCCAAGTGTTTTATCCTCAGCTATCTCATCCACAGTTTCAATAATATCTTGTTCTTTATTTAGACTATCCGCCACATCCTGAGCATAATAGGAAATAGCAGTATTATAGCCTAAGGTTCTTTCTCCGCCGTTAAAACCAATAACACCGGCAATAATTTTTGCTAATGTAGATTTACCTGCGCCGTTTGGACCTATAAATGCAATTTTCTCACCACGTTCAACTGTAAAATTTATTTTATTAAATATTTCTTTATCACCATACGATTTAGACAATTCTTTTAATTCAATATTTATTCTGCCGCTTGACGGCGGATCAGGAAATTTTATATTGATATCACTTTTACTATCAGGCAGTTCTATTAGTTCAACTTTTTCCAGTTGCTTAATACGGCTTTGTACTTGTTTAGCTTTTGTTGATTTGTAGCGGAACCTTTCAATAAAACTTTGAGTTTCTTTTATTTTCTTTTGCTGAAGCACGTATTGATGCTCAGTTTGTTCATCACGCTCTTGCTTATATCTCAGGTAATCATCATAACTTCCGTTATATGTATAAAACCGTTTCAAGAATATTTCAAGAGTTTTATTTGTTACACTATTAATAAAATGCTTATCATGGGAAACTATCAGCAGAGCGCCTTTATAAGACTTCAGATAGCCTATCAGCCATTCTAAGGATTCAATGTCCAGATGGTTTGTCGGTTCATCCAGTAAGAGTATATCATTCTGCGAAATAAGAATTTTGGCTAAGGCAATACGCATCTGCCAGCCGCCGGAAAACTCATTTGTTAATCTATCAAAATCCTCTTCTTCAAAACCAAGCCCCTTTAATATTTTTTCAACTTTTGAAAACGCTCTATATGAGTCAAGATCTTCCAGCTTAAGATGTACTTCACCTAATTGATTCACCAGGTCATCTCTTTCGGCATCGGTCATTTTTTCTTTTAACTGTTCAACAATTTCTTCCTCTTTTTCATGAAGAGCGATAATTGACGCTAATGCTGTTTTAGCCTCATCAACAAGTGTTTTTCCTGAATGGACAACGTTATCTTGAGGCAGGTAGCCTATAGTTATTTTGTTCTGTTTATTAATGCTTCCTGATTCAGGAAGTATCTCACCGCATATAATTTTTAGCAGAGAAGACTTGCCGGTTCCATTAGCACCTACTAAGGAAATTTTATCACCGGAAGATATTTTAAAATTTACTTCATCAAATAGATATTTTCCATTAAACTGAAGCGAGACATTGTTTAGATCTATCATAAATGCTAATAATTATTTCTTTAATACCGCAACTTTACCGGTAACAATATTATTACCTTCTTTGTCATAGGCAATTATTAAATAAATTCCACTGCCAACGAACTTACCAGCCAAATCTTTACCATCCCAATAAGCGACTTTTCCGCCCGGAGATGAGAACTGATTAACAAGTGTGCCGGCTGCAGTTAATATTTTTATATCTGAGTCCTTTATAAGCCCTTCAATTGTAATAATATTATTCTTATTAATAATAAAAGGATTCGGATAAACGAAAAGAGAGGTAAATGAATCCAGTGGTTTAATAAATGGCGTGTTGAAAGAGACCAGTCCATTATCAGTTCCGACGTAAACTATTCCTTTATTAGCATCAATTGCAATGCTTCTGATTTCATCATCCATTAAGGGACTATTTTTAGAATTTAATGCTGTAATTAAACTGGATCCATCTGAATTCACTAAAATGAGACCTTGATTAGTACCAACCCATTTTTGGTTTATAGGGTCAACAGCAATACAATTAATAGTTTGCTGCCGTAAAGAAAAGACGGAAGTAATCCTGAATTGGGGTGTGCTATACAATGCAGAATAAGTATTCGTAATTACATTAACACCCAGCGAAGTGCCTACCCACACATCACCCATTTTATCAACAGCCAAAGAGTTTACAGAAGAGTTGTTTAGACCATTAGAAGAATTTATAAACCCGGATATATCGTCTGAAACATTTTCCAGAGTTCCTTTTTCATTAAAATAAAGCAAGCCGGGTTTGCCATTATCCTGTAAACCAAACCACTTAGTATCATTCTGGTCAATAGCCAAATTGAAGTGTGCATAACGAAAGACATTTTCCTCGGCAGGAATTTGGAAATTATACCAGACACTGTCTTTTGTAAGCATAGACAAATTTTTATTATCTGCCGCCCCATAATTCAGTATCCACAGATTTCCTTTTGCGTCAGTATCAAAACCTGATATTACAAGATATTTGGCACTTCCCTGTATTCCCTTCATCGGCGTATTATCGGCAGTAAAAATGCTTAAGTTATCATTTTGCACTCTTGCAAAACCACTTCCCCAGTTCCCAAAGTAAGTCATGCCGTTTTTATCTGAAAAAACAATATGGTAGGAATTTTGGGGTAACGGATCCTTTGGGGAATAATAGTTCGTCCATTTTTTACCGTCAAACTTGCTGAACCCCTTTCCAGTAATATCCCGCCCAGTCGCAATCCACAAGGTCGAATTATTATCTATGCTTATTGATGGAAATTGATTTGAATAAGGTCCGTCAGGATAGTAATAATTATTCGAAGCAAATACTCCTGTTGGAGTACCGGCAGCAAGGCCTATTTTACTATTAAAGTCTAATTTAACTATCCCGGAGATTGATGTAATTGTAGTAACAGTCTCATTGTAGAACAAATTAAGCGAGTTATTGTTTACAAAGAATAAAGAATCACCCTTAACGGTTATGGTCTTCACATTTACATTATTTACTAAAGGCGAAAGGACACTAAATGAATTATTTTGAAATGCATATATTCCATTTGAAGTGGCAGCAATAACATTTCCTTTATAGACAGCAAGCTGTCTTATTGTATCAGCAGGTAGTCCATTTTGAGCGTTAAACACGTCCCATGATTCAGGAAGTGAAAGGTTGCTATTTGGACTTTTTTGCACTGCAATGCCATATGCAGTTGCCAGGAATAAAACATTATTTTTAATAGCACTATTAACTTTAATGTTAGAAGGCAGACTACCGAAGCGGAAATATGTATCAATGAAAATCAGCTTTTTAGAATCTATCAAAGAAACTCCAAAATCTAACGACACTGCAACTGTATCACCAAAGGTTCTTAACTCATTAATACTTTTATAGTCCTTGTCTGAATTCTTAATATCATAAATCGATTTGACAGTATGGCTAACTGTATCAAGGATATCTATTATCCCTGTACTACTGCCAAACCATACTTTTCCGTCAGTATCAAGTGTAACTGATGTTAGGGGGAATCCGTTTAATCCTTCAGATTTATTGTAGGTATTATAAGTGCTGTCCGCAAAATTGAATGAAAAACCGCCGCCGCTTGAAGCCGCCCATATCTTAGAGCCGGATAATACAAAGTCTTTAATATTCTTTTTATCCGTATATGTCTTCCAATTTGTAATATTCTGTGCAAACAATTGGGAAAAGAAAAATAATATTGTAAATACACTCAAAAAGCATTTCTGCATTTTAATTATCCTTTATCTTGATAAATTTTCCATGATTAAAAATAAAGACTATTCCGTTCTCTATTTTTTGCAAGTTCAAATATATTGTATTATTCAGCCTATTTTCAACACTAATATTTGCATATCTTACATTATCACCGGGTAAAAAGGAGTTCCCTTTTTCTGCGGTTATTCTAAGAATATTATTGTCTACATCCAGCATTATTGAATCAGTGACAGACTGCATTACCTCTTTTGCTATGAATATGCATTTATTATTCGATTTTAGATAATAATTTACATGATAATCAAATCCTAATTGGAATAAAGGAATGTCATTTATTTTAGCAGGCAAATTTACAAAAATTATTGTTTTGGAACTTTGAAGATCACTTGAGTAATCGTTCTTTAACTGAGTAATTATATCATCTCCCTGATGTGACACCTTAGCCCATTGCAGCTGATTATATATATTTACGCTCAAATAGCTGCAAATTAAAATTGTAAGTATGATCATCTTATTACGGTAAGAATTAATACTATTAATTGAATAGGACAGTCCTAAGCAAAAGAATACTGAAGGCAGGTACAAATACCAACGCATAAAAAGTCTCGAAGCGGGCAGTATGGAGACAATGGTTAAAAGGAAAATGAGCAATAGTAACTTTTTATCATATTTATTATAAATCCAGTAACTTAATAAACCTGCAACTGGGATAACCATAAATATAATATAGTTGTGCATCTGCAAGAAACTTTCTACGTCCTTTAGAAAGAATGGAAATATCATCGCTCCAATAAAGAACAAATAATTTTTTATAATTGCAAAAAAAGAAATATATGCGTGCGCTTCCTGACTTGTAAAAACATTGTTATTAAAAGAAATAATCCGAAAGGCAATAAATAAAAAAGTTAATATTGCATATGGCATGAAGTCTGACAACGCTTTTTTAATGCCATTTTTTTTATTTAAATAAAAGGAGACCAAAAAAATCACAAACGGGAAGCTGAAAGCCATCTCTTTTGACATCAATGCTGCAAGAAAGCTAATAAGAGATAGGACGCCCCATTGTCCTTTCTTTAAAAATAAAAGGAGTGCAATGAGATAAAAAGATAAGAAAACTCTTTCAAATAACGCAGTATGCCAAATTACTGCATAATTGTTTATTGGATGAAGTAAAAAGAATATAGCAGCCCAAAAAGAAATTGCTTTCCTATGGGGAGTCGTTCGTAAAATATATAAACCGGTTAAAAACAACAGTATCCCATTTATTGCATTTAAAACAGCATTTATTACTCTATAACCCGGAGTATAATACTTTATGGCCAGAGTAATAAATCCGGAAATGACATTTCCGATCGGGCGATAATATACACCGTCAAACTCCTGTTTACCACACAAAGATATCAAATTATCTACATTTTTAATTTCAGTACGCTGAATAAATGCAATCTCATCATTATTGAATGAGACTGTAAAAGAAAAAGAATAGATAATTATACCCGTAAAAAATACAATTAACGCTAAATAGCTTATTCTGAATTCTTTTTCAAAGACAGATGGCATTAAATTTAATCTATCTTCTTTAATAAGGATATCATTTCTAAAGCAGTTTGGGCACAATCAACTCCCTTATTGCTCTCCCCACCCGATCTTTCCAATGCTTGTTTAATCGTATTAGTGGTAAGCACACCAAATATAACGGGGACCCCATACTTAAGAGAGGTATTTAAGATACCGTTTGCAGCAGCAGCCGAGACAAAATCAAAATGGGGAGTCTCGCCTTTAATCACTGCCCCCAAACCAATAATTGCATCATACTTTTTAAGAGAAGCAAGTTTCTCGGCAGCTAATGGAATTTCAAAAGCACCCGGGACCTGATATATTTTTATTTTATTTTCAGATATTTCTTTACTCAAAAGAAAATCCCATGCACCTTTTAATAATTTATCAGTAATTATTTCATTGAATCTACTGACAACTATAGCAATATTAATGTCTTTCTCTTCTAAACTGCCTTTAATAATATTCATAACTTTAATTTTAATTAATAATTTATAAAAATACCATTTACATAAGCAAAAAAAAAGACAAGAATGGGCATCTAATGCATACTAAAATGAGATTATTTCCACTAGTTTTAGGCAATTGATATTCCTGATAAAGAGAATCCTTTTACAAAAAATGAAATTCAATTATCCTATCCATTCATTTTAATTGACTTTTTTTTATCTTTGCTGTCTGAAAAATATAGTTTTATCTGGAACAATATTTGCGACAATAGAAATGGATCAGCAAGCGATCAGATAAGATATGTGAAATATTCGCTGTCCTGTTTACTTGATAATGTTTATTATAGCATTCTTACTAATTAACAGTTATAGACAAAATTTCTAGGTCTGAAGGTAATAATGATGAATGACAATCTGCCGTCTGAGCTAAAGCACATTGTGTTTATTGGGAGAAAGAATGTTGGAAAATCTGCCTTAATAAATGCTTTCGCAGGTCAAGATCTGTCAATTGTTAGTGATGTTCCGGGCACTACAACAGATCCGGTGAAGAAATCAATTGAACTTTTACCTTATGGAGCTGTAGTATTGGTAGATACCGCAGGCATTGATAACATAAACGATTTAGGCGGTAAACGGATAAGTAAAACGATGAAAATTCTTTCTTCTGCGAATTTTGCCATTGTGGTTTTAGACGCAAGGGAAAGACTTTCAAAAGAAGAAATTGAGCTTTTTGTTTATTTAAATAAAATAAAACTGCCTTTTGTAATTGCCGTAAATAAAATTGAATATGGAATAAATCCGGATTTATTAAGAGATATCAAGGAATTAAAGGCTATTCACTTTGAGATTTCTGTTAAAGAGGAAGTGGGCCTTGATATTCTAAAATCCAAGATAATACGATTGTTACCATACAATAAAGAGACGCCTTTAATAAAAGATCTGGTTAAGCAAGGTGATATAATTATATTTGTAATACCGCAGGAATTAGAGACTCCGGAGGGCGGTCTTATTCCCCCTCAAATTCAGGCAGTAAAAGAAGCTCTTGACAAACAGACTATTGTTATTGTAACTAAAGAAAGCGAATTACAGTCTGCACTAAACAAGCTCTCAGTTCAGCCTAATTTAGTGGTTTCAGACAGTAGAACAATTATACGAGTTTTAAATGAAGTTCCGGAAGGCATTAAGCTTACTACTTTTTCTATCTTATTAGCCAGACAGAAAGGTGATTTAAGCTCGTTTATTCAAGGTCTGAAGCAAGTTGATAAACTTCAAAATGGAGATAAAATTCTGATTGCCGAAGCTTGTCTGGAACATCCTTTGGGAGATGACATTGGCAGAATTAAAATACCAATGTGGCTGAAACAATACACAAAAAAAGACTTGGATATAGAGGTTAAATCCGGAGCGGAACTCCCGGACAATTTGGCTGATTACCGTTTAATTATACATTGCGGTGGATGCATGCTGGCAAGGAGTACTATGATTTCCAGATTAAAATTAGCTGCCTTGATGGATATTCCGGTAGTTAATTATGGTATCTTAATTTCATACATTCACGGTGCGATCCCAAGAGCTTTATTACCTTTTAAAGAGGCCATCAACGCTTTTAATAATTACTAGTTTTTATCAATATTATTTAGGAAGTGAGCAGTACTTGACAGAAAAAGAGTTTATACAAAAATGGGCTCAAAAGATTTACGATGAAGAAATAATTGTTTTCCCTTTTGAAAAAGCCGACGGAAGCACATATACTGAAGAAATACATTTGCCCCAAAAAAATCTTATGATCGGAAGCAGTTTCTTTGATAATTACGAAATTATTACCCCGCTGGGGGATACTGTATATCAGGCAGAAGACTATGACCAGGCAAAATTTATTGTCTATGCCAGCAGAACCAGGCCTGAAAGTATATCAATTCCTTTAAACAAGAATCAGGTTAAGGAAATACTTACCACCTATGAAGCACAAGTAGATACTCTGTTTAAAAATATCTTAAAAGATTTTAGAAGAGAATTACCTCAGGGTATTGACGGAACAGAAACAGCAAACAGTGTTTTTAGGCTGGCAAATATTGTAAGATACTAACCAACTCAATTGCTTTTGTAATTTGAAACTCGGTTAAGTCAGTTCTATTAGAGCTACAACTTGTCTTTTCAATCTTAATTGGATAATTAAAGAAAAGGCCCGTAAACAACTTACGGGCCTTTTTCTTATAATAAAGCTTTAGTTAATTATTTACTGTCTCTTTTAGAAAAATTTTCTGCAATTCTCTCGGTTTTCTGTCTTTGCCTGCCCCTTTATGGTAAGCATAACCGGCAATTAGAGGCATTGCTATAGTAGCTTCGGCATAAACCATTTGCTCATAAGTAGTTTCAACCTTGCCCCATGAAGATGCTTCTTTTAAAGTAGAACTCGAAAGTGCTCCGTCTCTAACATCCGCAACAGTTATTTGGACAGCATACTTATGCATTGCAGCTTCACCGTCTAAGATATCAGCAGCTACCACAATATCCTGAGTAAAGTTTTTAGGTACGCCGCCGCCAATCATAAAGATTCCGGTCTCTTTTGCAAATTGTTTAACCTTTGTAAGTTCAAGGAAATCCATAGCAGAATCGATAGAAACGTGACTTACTGGATTTTTTGTCTGATGCTGAATAAAACCGAACCCTGCCGAGCAGTCAGAAAATGCGGGAACAAAAATTGGAATATTCTTTTTATATGCAGTATATACAACGGAGTCATCAACTTTTGGCCCACCGTTTTTATCTAAATACTTACCCATTTCATAAATGATCTCGCGTGAAGAATAAGGACGATGTTCTAAAGATTCTATGATCTCAAACATTGTATCATCGCAGACTCTTAATTCATCTTCATCAATAAACGTATCATAAATTCTATCAATTGCTAATTCTCTTAATACATTATCATCACTTTGAGGAGTACCGATATAGTGTTTAAATCCTAATGCCTCAAAGAAATCCTGGTCAACCATTAAAGCACCGGTGGAAACAATTGCATCAACCATATTATTATTAATCAAATCAAAAACAACTTTTTTTAGTCCTGCACTAAAAATACTGCCGGCCAATGTAAGTATAACTCCGCATTTTTCATCTCTAACCATCATTTCAAAAATCTGGGATGCACGGTTAAGATCCCTGGCAGAAAAAGCCATCTTAGCCATAGCGTCTACCATAGGAACTACATTGTATTTTTTTATATCAATATGTTCAATAACATCTTTTAAGAAATCTTTTTTATTGGGCATTTTATCTCCTTGTATTTTGCATTTTAATAAGCCCAAAGATAATAATAATTAACAAAAAATGATGTACTATAATTATGAAACCGGTTTAATTACCGGGCAAATTATCTATCAGGAAATCTTTAAATGCAAACAAATCAAAATTTTTCTTAATTTTGTTTTATTAATAATCAAAAATATTTACTTTATATACAGGCAATTAGATGCAAGACTCAGCTTTTAAATACCGTTGGTTCGTAAAAGAGGATTTTAACGGATTCTTCGGTTTAATGTTTGATAATATTACTGTAATGTCCTTTCTTAGCGGGCTTCTTATTTTTGTATTCCAATATCCGGCAGAAATTGTATATTCCAAAATGCTGCCCGGCACAGCTTTAGGTGTTTTAGTAGGCGACGTTATTTATACTATTATGGCATTTAAATTGGCTAAACGAACAAAGAATAACAATGTTACCGCCATGCCGCTCGGGCTTGATACCCCATCAACAATTGGTATTACTTTAACTGTTCTTGGACCCGCGTTTATTTACTTAAAAGGAAAGGGTATGAGTCCTTCTGATGCCGCTATGATGACATGGTACATCGGTATGGCTACAATGGTGCTTATTGGGATTATAAAATTGATTTTTTCTTTTATAGGTGGCTGGATTCAAAAAATTGTTCCTCAGGCAGGTCTCCTTGGAAGTTTGGCAGGTATTGGATTGGCATTAATCGGTTTTGTACCTTTAGTTGATGTTTTCGGAATGCCGGTTATTGGACTGCTTTCTCTTGGATTAATTCTTTACACGCTTGTTGCAAAAATTGACCTGCCAAAGAAATTTCCCGGTGTTTTTGCAGCTATTCTTTTCGGAACTATTTTGTACTATATTTTAGCCCCGTTAAATTTATTAGGAGTTCCTTTTTCGCCTCCATCTTCCCCCTTACATTTTGGATTTCCTATTCCTACTTTAGGGTTTATTAATGGTTTTGGGGAGGCACTAAGATACCTGCCAATTGCTTTTCCTTTTGCCATATTAACAATTGTGGGTGGTATAAACACAACAGAAAGTGCAAAAGTTGCGGGAGATGACTATAATACAAGGAACATTTTATTAACAGAAGCTATTTCCACATTGATTGCAGGAATATTTGGCGGTGTTGCACAGACTACCCCTTATATTGGACAGCCTGCATATAAAGAGATGGGCAGCAGAGCAGGATATACTCTTTTAACAGGTGTGTTTATCGGCCTGGGCGGAATTTTGGGTTATACTTCCTTTATTATTGAATTGATTCCGCGAGCTGTTTTAGCACCTATCCTAATATTTGTTGCATTAGATATAATCGTACAGGCATTTATTGCAAGCCCTAAAAAGCATGCTCCGGCTGTTGCCTTTGCATTCTTCCCAATTGTAGCGCGCTTGCTGCAAATTAAGCTTTCCAACACAGATTGGGTACCGCTGGAAAATTTTAACAAAGCTATAGTTGCTACCGGTAAAAGTTTACCGGAAATGTTAGTTACCATAGCACTTGGAAACGGATTTATATTAACAGCCATGCTCTGGGGTGGATTTTTGGCTACAATGATTGATAGGCAGCTTAAAAAGTGTTCTGCTTTTTTGGTACTGATTGCGGTATTAACTTTTTTTGGGTTAATACACTCAGCATTACCTGAAGGCAGCATGTATTTACCATGGACGTTACCCATAAGCTTGCAGGCTGTGCCCTACCAATTTACAGCGGGTTATTTGGTCCTTGCATTGATGATCTTTGGTTTATCTTACACAATTAAGGAACAAGAAGTAATACCCGGTTAAAATTTTATAAAAAAAGCCCCTCATGTAAGAGGGGCTTTTTTTATTATATAATAAGAATTAAATGAACAAAGGGGCAAGTACTAATGTTAATGTGCTTAACAACTTTATTAACACATGCAAAGATGGTCCGGCAGTATCTTTAAAAGGATCGCCGACAGTATCTCCTACTACTGCTGCTTTATGAGGTTCAGATCTCTTGCCTCCATACATACCTGTTTCGATATATTTTTTTGCATTATCCCAGGCACCTCCGCCATTATTCAAGAATAAAGCCATGAGAATACCACTAATTGTTGCAATCATCAGGAATCCACCAATTACTTCCGGACCGGAAGCTGATAACGCTTGATTCGGTGAGAAATTATAAATTACTTTGAAAACAAGTCCTACTGCAAGAGTCATACCTACTACAAGAAGACCGGGTAGAACCATTTTTCGTAATGCAGCTTTTGTCGCAATATCAACACACTGCCCATAATCTGGCTTTGAAGTACCCTTCATAATTCCCGGGTCATTCTTAAACTGTTCCCGCACATTATTTATAATTGCGTATGCAGCTTTGCCAACGGCTTTAATTGCAAAAGAAGAAAATAAATAGACCAGGACAGCCCCCAGAAGACCGCCAATAAAAACTTCCGGTTTGTTTAGATTAATTACTCCGGCAAAATCGGGTTTGTAATTCTTCACTTCATCAATATAAGCACCAAAGAGTAAGAATGCTGCCAGTGCTGCAGAACCGACTGCATAACCTTTTGTTAATGCCTTGGTTGTATTGCCTACTGCATCTAAGCGGTCAGTTTTAACTCTGATCTCTTCAGGCTGCTGACTCATTTCCACAATACCGCCTGCATTATCTGTAATAGGGCCAAAAGTATCCATAGCTAAGATATACGCTGCGGTTCCAAGCATACCCATAGTAGCAACAGCAGTACCAAAAAGGCCGGCGTTAACCAAACCTGAATTCAGCCCAAGATAATAAGAAGAAATAACGGCAGCGCCTATTACAAGGACAGGAAAACCCGTAGACTCCATGCCGACAGCAATACCGGAGATAATGTTTGTAGCGGCACCTGTCTGGGATGCTTCAGCGATATACTTGACAGGCCTATAACGATATTCAGTATAATACTGTGTGATGTAAACAAAAGCAACTGAGGTTAAAATACCAATTACACCACAGAAAAAGAAATTAAGATAATGATCACCTAATAGCCACTTTGAGGCAATAAAGAAACCAAGGGTTGCAAATGAAGCAGTTACATAATAACCACGGTTCAAAGCTTTCATCGGATCTTCGGTTTCGTTTGTTTTTACAATCATTATGCCGACTATAGATGCTAATATTCCAAAAGCACGTGCAATTAAAGGGAAAAGCAGAATTGGTAAAAGGTTATTATTAAACGCTGCCTTATTCACATTAAAGACGGCAGCAGCAAGAATCATTGCCCCAATATTTTCAGCGGCAGTCGATTCAAATAAATCCGCGCCACGGCCGGCGCAATCACCAACGTTATCTCCAACTAAATCCGCAATAACTGCAGGATTGCGGGGGTCATCTTCCGGAATCCCTGCTTCAACTTTACCGACAAGATCAGCCCCTACATCTGCTGCTTTGGTATAAATACCACCTCCAAGCTGTGCAAATAAAGCGACAAAGCTGGCTCCGAAACCATATCCGACAATAAGAAGCGGGATTTTGGAAGGGTCACTTACAACTCCTAAATAGTTGACTACACCAAACAACCCAGCAACACCTAACAAGCTCATTGCGACAACAAAAAATCCAGACACAGCACCGCCACGCAAAGCAGTCTGTAAAGCATCATTCATATTTTTAGTAGCAGCAGAAGCGGTTCTAATATTAGCTCTAATTGCTACCCACATTCCCATATATCCGGCTGCTACAGAACATGCAGCTCCCAAGACAAAGGATATTGTAGTCCATAATGCTAATTGCTGAGATGTTGCAACCGGGTCATTATCATTATGGCTTCTGACAAAAGCATAAACGATGTAGATAAATAAAGCCAAAGCAATAGCCAAATAAATAATTGTTTTATTTTGTCTTCTTAAAAAGGCCTCAGCCCCTTCCTTTATCGCATTGGATATTTCTCTCATCTTATCACTGCCGGTATCACGCTTTAGCACATTTCTGGTTAAGTAATATGCGAATAACAGGCCTACTATACTTATACCAAGTATCAATTGTAGTTCCATAAATTTACCTCTGGATTTAGGATGTTATGAGAATAATTAGCGTGCATAAACATTATGCATCTTAGTTCTGCATAACTGTTACTCAAAATTATTATAGTGCTAACAGTTATTTAAAAACATAGTTTACTTTAGTTTCCAATTATGTGCAACTCACAAAACTGCAATCTATTCTTTTTTTTAATGAAGGTCAAATTTTATTTCAAATTATTTGTAAAATAATTAAACATAATACGAAAATAAACTGCTTTTTTATATGGTGTGATCGATGCCAGTATTTGGTTCTGTTGTAAAAACTAAGCTTAATTTAGTAGTCTTGCTAAATTAAATTCTTAATTTAACCATTATTCTTTATTTAATAAAAAAGGACGTATGTTTAAGTTAAATTTGTTCATTTTGCCGTTTTATATTACTAAATTTCTTAAACTTTATTTCCTTACATTTCTATTTTATCAAAGTTGCGGGTTTGATTATTATACATTTTAAAGCCGCTTTGTATAATCCTGGTAATCGGGATACAACACCAAGTTGTCGCTAATTTCTGCCCCCCCCTAAATAGGAGATTTTGCATTTTTCCAATGGCTCGAATTCAGCCCATCTCATTGATTATTAACAAAAAAATTATTACATTATTAGTTGAATGCGTTCTATTAAATTCAGTAAACAAAAGTAAGGAAGAGAGTATGAGAAAAATCTTTTTACCTATTGCTATAATCATTCTTGTAATGACCACGTTTATACAAGCACAGGATTTTCAGGAATGGAAATGGCTTACACCTAAGCCCAATGGCAGCACATTAAGATGGGTCAAAATTTGGGATGCCAACAATTGGTACCTATTAGGAGGCCAGGGAACTTTTATGAAAACAACTAACGCCGGCGCCACCTGGTATTTCCACCATAAAGCCTGTAAAGTTGATGTAAATGGCGGAAGCCAGTATGCATACTCTGCATACTTCCCGAACATGAACAATGGTTTTGTTGCTTGTGCTAACGCACTTATCAAAACTACAAACGGCGGTGTAACATTTGATACTGTTTATACTGCAACAGCATCTTTTACCTTATACAGCCTGTATTTCTTAAACAATAATGTCGGCTATGCAGCAGGCACCAGCAAACTTAAAACAACTGATGCAGGCGCCACTTGGACCGCTGTTCCAAATATTGCTACAACAACAACTTATGATATGACCACCCCGAACGATACTTTGCTCATTTTTGCATCAACAAGCGGCAATGTTATCCGCTCTACAAACGCAGGTACATCATTTGCAACAGTAAGTACCGGTGCTTCTGCAACTTTAAACAGAATAATGATGATAAACCCGACAACATTCGTTGTTGCAGGTTCTACTTCAGCAATTAGATTAAGTACAGACGCAGGTGCTACCTGGGCAAGCATAAACACCGGAATATCAGCAGGAAGCACTTTTTATGATTTGGATTATGTTAACGGCAAATTATATGTAACCGGTAACAGCAGGTATATTTATACCACAACAAATCTGGGTACTACCTGGGATTCAGTAAGCTTCCTTGCTCCTGTTGCTCAACAAACTTTAACTACTTCTTATTGTTCTACTGATATTCAGGACACCATCCTTCTTACGGCTGGCGGATTAGGATTAATTAATACACGTATTGGCAGCACCAATACCTGTTATACAAAACTTCCCCGTCTGGGAACTATATACGATATGTATAAAGATAAAGCTTCAGGCAGAATGATTGCCACAGGAGCTCCTACGCAAGCTGGTTTCTATGACCAATTTGTCTATTCAACCAACAGTGGTCAGACTTGGCTGCCGGCAACTACTACAAAGAGTACCGGAAAATCAAACCAGGTTGTTGAAGTCGACCCGAATTATGATCTGGAAAAAACTGCTACTTCAGCTTCAACGTTTGAAAGCATCTATATGTTTAGTCCTATGAACGGCTATTCCTGCGGTTCCTACGGCGCAATCTATAAAACTACAAACGGTGGCGTAAGCTGGGATTCAGTTGTTACAAATATCCCTGCCACTGCGAACTTATATAAAATTCAGTTTGTTTCACCTACTACAGGATGGGCATTCAGCAACGCTGCCGATACTGCTGGTACAATTTTCAAAACTACCAACGGCGGTACTGTTTGGACTCAGTTGAAATTAGGTTCTACTACCGGAAACGATACAAAAATTTATGACGCTTATATGGTTAATGAAAATTATGGCTGGTGCGTTAACTATTCTCCTGCCCCGTTCAAAACCACTGACGGCGGACTTACCTGGACAGAACAGCCATTATCAGACGCCTATACAGGTTACTTGTACAGCGTTAAAATGGTTGACACCTCTACAGGATTCTGCACCGGCGGCGGCGACAGGCTTTATAAAACAACAAACGGCGGAACCATGTGGAATAAAATGACTTCATTCTCTTCCGGGTTGAGCCATTACTCTATCGACGTAGTAGATACAAATTATTTTGCCATCGGAAGCTCTTCAGGTATTACTGCATTTACAACAAACGGCGGATCTACCTGGGCACTTCACCCAACTAATGGTTTCGGGTCCATCTATGCAATTCTATATGATATCCCTACAACCGGACAGCCAAGAGCATATACAGCCGGAATGTATGGCGCAATTTTCGAGAGAGATGGAATAACGGTTCCTGTTGAAATGTCAACTTTTACTGCAAATGTTAACGGGAACTCCGTTTCATTAAACTGGGCAACAGCTACCGAGACCAATAACTCAGGATTTGAAATTTACAGAAGTGTAAATAATAATCTTACAAAAATTGGCTTTATTAAAGGAAAAGGTACTTCCACTCAGATAAACAATTATTCATATACTGATGCAAATTTACATACTGGCAGATATAGCTATCAGCTTAGACAAATTGACTTTGACGGCAGCTATAAAGTATATAACCTCAGCAATGAAGTAATTATTGGAACTCCGGTTAATTATTCTATTTCTCAGAATTATCCGAATCCATTCAATCCAAGCACTTTGATAAAATATACTTTACCACAGTCTTCATTTGTTACTTTAAAAGTATATAACATACTTGGCAAAGAAGTTGCTTCTCTGGTTAATGAAAACAAAGAAGCCGGAAATTATACAATTAATTTCTCAGCTAAGAACTTAAGCTCCGGTGTTTACTTCTACACCATTAAAGCAGGTAAATTTACGCAGACAAAGAAAATGACTATCCTTAAATAGCTATTCTCTTTTCCTTTTAAGCCTCTTTCCTTACGGAGAGAGGCTTTTTTTATGGCACAATTTCTCTTTTTTACACTCCTCACTTTTTGCTCAATATTTGGACACTATTTATGTTCAGACACAAAGAAAAAAAATAAAAAAACCCCATTATTGTTTTGATTTAATTGTTGTTTTCCCTTACATTTAGTCCTTAGTGGATTTTTTTTAAACAAATTGGAAAGATTAATGAAACAATTCTTTTTCGTTTTATTGACCGCTGCAGTATTAGTCTTTAGTGCAAATGCTCAGCAAAGGACCTTTTCTGCGGGTAAAGCAGACATAAAATCAAATTTTTCAACAAACAAGAACACAACTCCAAATGATACTTTGCAGTATATGGACGAGGGCGCCATTTATAATGTTACAGGCGGCGGATATGTTGCCGGAGTTAACTCCTATGGCGATCTTGGGAAATACCAGAGATTTGATATTAACCAGACAATGTTACTCAAAGAAGTATGGCTCTACACTAAAGTAAATACTATAGTAGGAACGCCTGATACAATCAGTATCGTTATTAGAAAAGTTGCAGCAGACAGTACTCCAAGTACTGCTTTATCTATTGTTAAAGTTACCACAGCAGCTTTAAATGCACTTGGCTGGTCAAAGATTACTCTACCTGTAGCTGTACCGGTTGGCGCACCTGTTTATATAGGTTTTGAATGGAAAGCCTCTATTAAAGATACTTTTTGCGTAGTAAATGATAAAATTAACCTTGGTTATGGACAAGGACAGAAAAGAGCTTGGGAAAAATGGAGTGACGGTACCTTTGCAAGTATGAATTCCAGCTGGCAAGGTTTTGACGTTGATCTTTGGATTGCGGCTGTTGCAGAAAAAGTTCTTCCTATCTCTGTAGCTCGCGAAGACTTGAATAACGATCTTATCCCTGATAGAAAAGGTGATACTTTAACCGTTAAAGGCATTGTAATTTCTCCTAATTTTCAGACAAGCAGCCGCTCTTATTACATCTATGACGGTACAGCCGGAATTTGCTTATTCAAAAACGGAATGCTTTCACCGGCCCTTAACTTAGGTGATAGTGTTGTTGTTAAAGGCAAAATTGACCATTATAACGGGCTTACTGAATTAGTTTATTTATCTGACTCAACAATCTGGGTAGTTGGTAACAATGCAGCCCTTCCTGCCCCTAAAGTGCTTACTCTTTCTCAATATAAAGCTAATCCAGAGGCTTATGAAGGACAATTAATTGGCATTTTAAATCTTAACAAAATTAGCGGGAACTGGCCGGCTGCCAACGCAAGTGCTACATTAAAAATGGGTGCTGCATCTGATACTTTAGATTTAAGAATAGACTCTGATACAGACATAGATGGTACAACTGAACCTACATGGCCAAAAGATGTTATTGGTATTGCAAGCCAGTTTGCTTCAACCGGTTCTGTAAACAATGGCTATCAGCTTTTACCAAGATATGCCGCAACTGACTTCTTGGCTCCGAATTCACTGCCTGTTGAGCTAACTTCTTTTAGCGCTAATGTTAATGGCAATTCAGTATTATTAACATGGTCAACCGCTACTGAGAAAAACAATATGGGCTTTGAAGTTCAAAGAAGCGTAAATAACAATAACTTTGTTAGTGTTGGATTTGTTAACGGAAAAGGCACATCAACCAGTGTAAATAATTATTCTTTTGCTGATAATACAGTTTCTTTAGCAAAATGTTATTATAGACTAAGACAAGTTGATTATAATGGTAATTTTGAATTTTCTCCAGTTATAGAAGTTGAATCTATCGGAATTTCCAATTATACATTATCACAGAACTATCCAAATCCATTTAATCCAAGCACTCAGATTAAATTTGCATTGCCTAAAGATGGTTTTGTAACTCTTAAAGTTTTCAATGTTCTTGGTAAAGAAGTTGCTTCATTAGTAAATGAACAAAAAGCAGCCGGAAATTATACAATCAATTTCTCAGCTAAAAATTTAAGTTCCGGGATTTATTTCTATACAATTAAATCCGGTAACTTTACACAGACCAAGAAAATGACTATCCTTAAATAGTTATTATCTTTTTCCTTTTAAGCCTCTTTCCTTGCGGAGAGAGGCTTTTTTTATATATACAATTTAATATACGTTATAATACTTTCTTCAAAATTTCAATTGATAATAAATATACTTATTTTTGCAAAACACTTTTACAATAGATTTAATGAAAAGTACCATATGAAACCTCTGTTTATTTCTTTATTATTAGTTTTTTGCATAACTATAACAACTTACTCAAATGATTGTGCTGTTAGCGGTCAGGGAGGCAGATGGCAGCTCCTGAAGGGTGAGCATAACTCGATTCAGATGATAAGTGAAATTGTAAATATGTCTGTTTTTATGGAGAATTCAGGCGCAGAAGGAGAATTGCGTTATAAGGTAGTAGCAACTTTTATATTTAAAAATCATGGGAAAGCACAAACAGTTAAAATGGGCTTCCCTGAAAGCAGCTATGGCGATTATGATGGCGGATTTCTCTATTTCCATACTTGGGTGAATGGCCAGGAAGTAACTGCAACCAGATCAATAATTGACTCTAGTGCAGGCGACAGCTCAGCAATTACTCCCTTTAATCCTGATTCTTCAGATTACGAAGATGGATTTGATGCTTTTTGGGTAAAAGATGTTTCCTTCAATGAAAACGAGACTAAAACAATTACAGTCGAATATATGTCCCCGGTTAATAACGGTATTGCAGTTTCAGGCAATGGTACGGATTATTGGGTCTCATATGATTTTACAGGTGGTAACTGGTTTGGAAAAGTTGAAGAATCAAAGGTAATTGTTGAAATTCCCATAAAATATAAGATTCTTTCTGCTGGCATTTACGACGACAGTGAAGAAAAAAAATTGGCTAATTTTAGTAAAACGAAACTAAACGATAAATACATTCTTACTTCTACTATAAAAGACTGGCAGGCGGAGGGAAAATTAAATATTAAATTTAAGGACAAAAGGTAAACCGGTCAGGGAACTTAAGTACCATAATTTTTATATAACAACAAGGACTCAAAATCCCTATTTTTTTTATAAGAAAAAAAGATTAATTTTATATACTTTTTATATTTAAACAAAAAACAAACTTTATGAAAAAGATATTATTCATCGTTTCGATATTGTTAATTTCATCATTTTCTGCCTTTGCTCAGTTAAAAATAGCTTATGTGGATTCTGATGCTATTATGAAAAATTATGCAGATGCTCAGGATGCCCGCCAGAAATTGGATGTGCAGATACAAGAGTGGCAAGCCGAACTTAATAAAATGGAAAATGACTGGAAGACAAAATATGACGATTATGAAAAACGTAAGCTGATTATGTCTGATCAGGTCAGAACCGAAACTGAAGATGAGCTCGTTAAACTTGAGCGTAAGGCTGCTGACTATCGAGAAAAGAAATTCGGTACCAACGGTGAGCTCTTCCAAAAGCAAGACGAAGTAATGAAACCGATTCAGAATAAAGTTTTTGCAATAATTAAAAAAGTTGCCGAAGAAGACGGATACGATTATGTTTTTGACAGAAGCGGAGATGTTATGCTTCTTTATGCAAAAGATCAATATGATTTAACTGCCAAAATCTTGGAAAGATTAAAACAGGAATAAATATTAATGAATATAACAGTTAAAGAAATTGCCTCACTTGTTAAAGGTACTATTTTCGGCGATGAAAATACCGCTATAACAAATCTGGCTAAGATAGAAGAAGCTGAAAAAGGTGATTTGACTTTTTTATATATCGGACATTATTTAAAATATTTCAAAACTACACAGGCTTCTGCCATCCTCGTTAAATCCGACTTCAATAGAGACAGAACCGACATTACTTATATTGTGGTTGAGGATCCGAATAAAGCTTTTTTTAAGATAATCAGAGCATATCTTGCACCTGAGTTCCCTTTATCAGGGATTGATAATACTGCATATGTGCATCCAGATGCAAAAATTGGAAGCAATGTTGCCCTAGGTAAAAATGTAGTGATCTCGAAAGGCTGCATTATTGGAAATAATGTCAAAATATTTCATAACACTGTCCTGCTGGAAAATGTTGAAATTGGAGATGATTCTTTAATATTTCAAAATGTAAGTATTCGTGAAGATTGCAAAGTAGGTAAAAGAGCAATTATTCACCCAGGAGCGGTAATAGGCTCTGATGGTTTTGGCTTTGAGCCTGATGCCGAAGGTGTTTTTCATAAAATACCGCAGGTAGGAAACGTTATTTTGGAAGATGATATTGAACTGGGTGCTAATGTTTGTATTGACAGAGCTTCTCTTGGCTCTACAATCCTCAGACGAGGCGTTAAACTTGATAACTTGGTACAAATAGCTCATAATGTTACTGTAGGAGATAACACAGTCATTTCTTCACAGACAGGAGTATCCGGCAGCGCGCATATAGGCAAGAATTGTATGATTGCGGGCCAGGTAGGTATTGTCGGGCATATTGATATTGTAGATAAAGTTATTCTTATTGCACAATCAGGTGTATCAAAAGGTATTTCCAAACCGGGAACTTACTTTGGTGCTCCTGCAAAGGAATTCAGACATGCTATGAAGCTTGAAGCTCATATCCGTAATTTACCCGAATATGCGGAAAAAATCTCAACATTAGAAAAAGAGATAGAGGAATTAAAAAAGTTGATAAATAAAGCATAATAATAAACAAGTAAAACCATTTATATAAAAAGCCCTGTCATTACAACAGGGCTTTTTTATTACAAGAACTAATATCTTTAATTGTTCGAATGGGTTGTCCTGACCTTTTTTCTCCCCCAATCAAGCACCTTAAACAAAACTTACTTCGGTGATATCATCTACCTTACCATAATAATATGGCAGTCTAATCAACTGTGAAATACCTTCTATATCTTGTTCTTCAAATTTAAAAGCAACTGAAGATATATTATCTTTTATCAGAGAATTACTTCCATCCGTAAAAGGTAGTTTAGCCTCACCATTTTCAATTGACGCATATATTTTCTCTTCAATGCCAACAAGTTCCTCATTAAGCTCTTTAAGATTTTCCTCTGTTGATGAAGCAAAGACAAAATTAACAAAAGGCATTTCAAGCATATCGACCATTTCACTGCCGAAGCTTGTACCCATCTGAAAACTATCTGCCGCGAAGTTACCATCTCCAATAATAATGACGTTCTGATTTTGCAGTTGCTTGTTTTCTTTGAAAATATTTAATTGAACATTTACATCATACATTTCTTTGAAGAATATCTCAGTAAACATTGCTTCCAAAGAAGTAATGTCGCCGGCAAGATATACTTCACCAATGTTCTGTTTATCCTTTGCGTAATAAATATAAGAATTAGAAATATCACCGTTAAATGACACACCAAAGCTCTTAGAGATAAAAAGATCTTTATGCTGAATAATGTCAATTGGAGTTATAAGTCCTACCAATTCAGGATCATTCTCCAATTTAGAAGCAATCGCAATTGCGTTATCAAAAAGTATATTGGATTTATATTTATCAGGGAAATTTTGAGCTAACAACCTGGCGTAAATATTATTAGGAAATAAAAATTTCATGTAATACTCCGTAAAAAATAAAATAAAAAAAGGCGTCTTAAAGAAAAACGCCTTAAACACAAAGAAAGAAAAACTTAAATAAATTAAGCTTTGGTCTTAATTCTTGCAGCTTTACCTGAACGTCCTCTGAGGTAATACAATTTAGCTCTTCTAACGTCACCGGATTTAAGAAGCTCTATTTTAGAAATTTTAGGTGAATAGAAAGGGAATATTCTTTCAACACCAACCGTACCGGACATTTTTCTAACTGTAAAAGTTTTACTGGCGCCTGCGCCTCTAATACTAATTACATCACCTTCAAAAGGCTGAATTCTTTCTTTATCGCCTTCAATTACTCTAACATGAACTTTAATTCTGTCACCCGGGTGGAAATCAGGTATATCAGTCTTTCTTTGTTCAGGGAGTATATTATTTATATCAATCATTTACGTCTCCGTTATTATTATAATTTCGCCATTTTTCAGTCAAAACACTCGACTGATCATATTTCCATTTTTTAATTTCTTTTTCATTACCCGAAAGCAACACATCGGGAACTCTCAAACCCTTGTACTCAGCGGGTCTGGTATAACAAGGCGCCTCTATAAATTCTTCGCTATCCTGAAAAGAGTCATTCAAAGCAGATTCACTGTCATTAAGGACTCCAGGGATAACCCTCACAATAGCATCTATCATTAATAGCGCCGGAAGCTCGCCACCTGTAAGGACAAAATTTCCAATTGATATTTCATCTGTGGCGAAAGTCTGTCGAACACGATCGTCAATATCTTTATAATGCCCTGCTACAAATAGAATATTACCTGCCAAAGAAAATTTATTTGCCAATCGTTGATTAAACAATTTTCCTTTGGGTGTAGTAAATATTATATGCTCATAGCTGCATTCTTTTTTCAAGTTCTCAATGCACTCAAAAAACGGTTCCGGTTTAAGTACCATACCCGGGCCGCCGCCAAAAGGTTTATCATCTATCTGCTTATGTTTATCATAAGCATAGTCTCTCAGGTTATGTATATTTATAATAACCTTACCCTTGTTCTGGGCACGCTTAAGAATACTTGTATTTAAAGGGCTCAAAAGTAATTCCGGCACTGCGGAGATTATATCAATTCTCATCGTCACTGTTTAAATCTATATCCGCTCTTAGAAACAATACTTTATTGGTATTGTCAAATTTTTCTATGAAAGAAATAACAGCAGGAATAAGAAGTTCCTCACCCGAAAGCTTTTTGATAACATAAATATCATTGGCCGGGGAATTAAGGACATCCGTAATTATTCCAAGCTCGTTATTATTTTGAATTACTTTACTGCCAATCAAATCATGGATAAAAAACGTATCCGCCGGCAGAGAAACAGAATCAGAAGAATCAATAAATACTTCTTTCCCAACAAGAATTTCAACATCACTGTCTGAATTAAAGTTAGAAAATTTAATAGAAATATCTTTTTTCTGATACTTAACTTTTTCGACAGAAAACAGTTTCTTATCACCGAAAAAATCGATGTAAACATTTTTCAACTGCTTAAACCTATCCGGGAAATCGGAGAAAGAGAAAATTTTAACATAACCGCCATTACCGGCCGGAGCTAAAATTTTAGCAATCAAAAAATAATTATTCAAAGCAATGTACTTAATCTAAAATTTCTAAAATAACCTTTTTACCATCTTTTGCAGCAGAAGCAGTTAAAAGAGTCCGAATTGCTTGAGCATTTTTACCTTTACGGCCAATAACCTTACCAACATCACTCGAGTGTACTTTAAGAGTATAAACAGTTTTGTTTTCTTCTTGAAGTTTTTCTTCAACAACAATGCTTTCAGGATTGTCAACTAAGTACTTGGCTATAAATTCGATGAATTCTTTCATTGAAAAGGCCTCCTATGTTACGCAATATGGGAGCATTAGAAATTAAGTACAAAAGAAAAACACAAATCGAAAATTATTCGACCGGTTTTTCATCAGAAGCAGCACCCATTACTTCTGAAGTACTGGATTGAATTTCAGGAACTTCAACTTTGGCTTTTTCTTCAACAGCTGCTACAACAGGTTTTGTTTCTTTTTTAACAACTATTTTAGCGCTTTTATTACTAGCCCATTTTTCCATTTCTACATTTATTTGCTCTTCGCTTAATCCTTTTTTGGCCAATTCCAATTTAAGGATTAAACCTTTTTGGCTTAACAAGCTTTTAACTGTAGATGTTGGTTGTGCCCCTACACCTAACCAGTATAAAGCTCTGTCTTCATTTAGCTCAATACTATGAGGATTTGTTAATGGGTTATATACTCCGACAGCTTCAATAAACTTACCATCTCTTGGTGATCTTGAGTCTGCGGCAACTATTTTATAAATAGGTTGTTTTTTCTTACCCATTCTTCTTAATCTTAACTTTACAGCCAAATTTACTAACCTCCAAATATCAACTATTTAGTTTTTATTTATTTTATTTTATTTAAAAAATTATTTGCAAAACCTCTTTGATTCATTTTCTTCATCAAGCTTTGCATATCGCCAAACTGTTTTATAAGCCTATTAACATCTTGTATTGAAGAACCGCTTCCACGGGCAATGCGCATTCTTCTGCTTCCGTTTAGGATCTTCGGCTTCTGCCTTTCTTCCTGCGTCATAGAGTTAATTATAGCTTCTACTTTTACAAGGGCTTTGTCATCAATATCAGCATTTTTTATCTGATTACCAATACCGGGTATCATACCTAATAATGAAGATAAGGAGCCCATTTTCTTAATCATCTTTATTTGTTTAAGAAAATCTTCAAAATCGAACTTATTTTTCTTAAACTTTTCTTCTAACTTAGCAGCTTCATTTTCGTCAAAGCTTTCTTGTGCTTTTTCTACAAAGGAAATTATATCTCCCTTGCCCAATATCCTTGAGGCTAAGCGATCCGGATAAAATGGTTCTAAGGCACTTAGTTTTTCGCCGCTACTAATAAACTTAATTGGTTTGCCCACAACAGCTCTAATTGAAAGGGCGGCACCGCCTCTTGCATCGCCATCCAATTTTGTTAGAACAATACCATCATAATTAATTTTTTCATTAAAAGCTTTGGCAGAATTCACAGCATCCTGTCCCGTCATAGAGTCAACTACAAACAAAGATTCATCAGGATTGATAATATCTCTTATAGCCGCAGCTTCATTCATCATTTCTTCATCAACGTGCAAACGTCCGGCAGTATCAACAATTAAGACGTTGCACCCTGCTGCATTTGCTTCAGCTAAAGCTTCTTTAGCTGTACGTTTAGCATCAGGTACATCAATTGAATAAACGGGTACCTCAATTTGAGCGCCCAGTGTCTTCAATTGCTCAACAGCAGCAGGTCTATATACATCCGCAGCCGCAAGCATAACTTTAAGTTTAGACTCTTTTAAACGCTTTGCCAGTTTACCGCAAAAGGTAGTTTTACCAGACCCCTGCAAACCCACAACTAATATAGTAGTAAGGCCGGAAGCGTTAAGTTTAATCTCTTTTCTGTCACCGCCTAATAATTCAGTAAGCTCATCATAAATGATCTTGGTAATCAACTGCCCCGGTGATATTGACGCAATTACTTCTGTACCAAGAGCTTTTTCCTGAACTTTATCTATAAAATCTTTTGCAACTTTATAGTTTACATCGGCGTCTAAAAGTATTCTTCTAATCTCTCGAACTGTATCAGAAATATTTTTTTCTGTCAGTTTACCCTGACCGGATACTTTTTTAAGAGCTTTTTCTAATTTAAGTGATAATTCTTCGAACATAACATGCAAATATAATACAAAAAAAGTTAAATCTAAACACTAAATCTAAGATAATATTTTATACTAATTAGATTTAAGAGCATTTGCTCCTGATACAATTTCAAGAATTTCAGTAGTAATGGCAGATTGTCTCTCTTTATTGTAGTTTATCTGCAGTGTCCTTATTAACTCCTGAGCATTTGTAGTTGCATTATCCATAGCCGTCATCCTTGCTCCAAGCTCAGCAGCGTTAGATTCAAGTAAAGTCCTCCATAATTGGGCTTTTAGATGCTTTGGCAGCAAATAATTGAAAATTGATTCTTGATTTGGCTCAAAAATATAGTCAGGCATGGCTTCTTTATGTTCTTTTGAAGCTTTTATGACTGGTATAGGCAAGAACTGTTCAACGGTAATTTTTTGCTGGATAATCGATTTAAATTCATTATAAACAATATAAATTTTATCATACTTTCCAGCCAAGTACTGGCTAATAAGTTCATCCGAGATTTTCCTGGCATCTTCATATTTAAGATGCTGAAATATACCGATATAATTTCCCTGTACAGAATAATCTCTTTTACTGAAAAAGTCAAAACCCTTTCTGCCTATACAGAAAAGATGTGCATTGTTAACATTTCCTTCTTGCTCAGAAATAAATTTGTTAACTTCTTTAATAATATTTGTATTAAAGGCCCCGCAAAGGCCTCTGTCTGCCGTAATTGATACAATTGCTATGTTTTTAACATCGCGTTCCTGAACAAACGGATTGTTGAGAATATCGTAATCGGTCACCAAATGAGATAATAATTCCGAAATCTTTCTGGCATACGGGCGGGCATTAATAATAGCATCCTGCGCCCTTCTTAACTTTGCGGCAGCTACCATTTTCATGGCCTTAGTAATCTGCTCGGTGCTTCTTACACCTTTAATTCTGTTTTTAATATCCCGTAATGTAGCCATAATTTATAAGCTTAAGCGCTTTTCTTAAATGATTTCAAAAATTCTTCAACAGCAGAACGTAATTTCGCAACAATTTCATCCTTTAGATCTTTTGTCTCTCGTATTGAAACATAAATTTCATTATATTTTACTTCAATAAACTCCAGGAACTCTTTTTCAAATCTCTTTACATCCCTTAGTTCAATATCATCAAGATAGCTGTTTACTCCACAAAAGATAGAAACAACTTGCTTTTCAACCGGCACAGGAGCATACTGGCCCTGTTTTAACAACTCAACTAACCTTGCACCTTTCGCTAAAGTCATCTGGGTTGCTTTATCAAGATCTGAACTGAACTTAGAGAATGACTCTAAAGCTCTAAACTGAGCTAAATCTAGTTTCAGACTTCCTGCTACTTTTTTCATTGCTTTAATCTGAGCGTTACCGCCTACACGTGATACTGAAATACCAATGTTGATTGCAGGTCTGACACCTGAGTTAAATAAGTTAGACTCAAGATAAATTTGACCATCAGTAATAGAAATAACGTTAGTAGGGATATAAGCCGAAACGTCTCCCTGCTGGGTTTCAATAATTGGCAAAGCAGTTAAACTTCCGCCACCCAGTTCTTCGCTTAACTTAGAAGCTCTTTCCAATAAACGTGAGTGAAGATAGAAGACATCTCCCGGATATGCTTCACGTCCAGGCGGTCTTCTTAACAACAACGATAATTCTCTGTAAGAAGCAGCATGCTTAGACAAATCATCATATATTACCAAAGCGTGTTTACCGCTATCTCTAAAAAACTCTCCTAAAGTAGCACCTGAATATGGGGCTATATACTGCAATGGAGCCGGCTCTGAAGCAGAAGCTGCAATAACCGTTGTATATTCCATAGCACCGTTTTCTTCCAGTTTAGCGACTACTTGAGCAACTGTTGAGGACTTTTGCCCAATGGCGACATATATACAATATACAGGGTTTATGCCTAATGCTTTTGATGCTTCTGAATGTGTAAACTTTTGAGATATAATTGCATCAATTGCAACCGCTGTTTTTCCGGTTTGCCTGTCACCAATAATCAATTCACGCTGTCCACGCCCTATTGGGATCATGGAATCTACTGCCGCGATACCTGTCTGCAAAGGTTCTTTTACAGGTTGTCTCTGAATAATACCAAGGGCTTTTCTCTCTACCGGCAAATATGCTGAAGTCTTTATATCGCCTTTACCATCAATAGGCAAACCTAAAGGAGTAATAACCCTGCCAAGCATAGCTTCGCCAACAGGCATAGAAGTAACACGCTTTGTCCTCTTAACGGTATCTCCTTCTTTAACCAACTTTGATTCCCCGAACAATACGCATCCGATACTATCTTCTTCAAGATTAAGAACCATACCGAATACGTCATTGGGAAACTCTACAAGTTCGCTGGCCATTACATTTTTTAAGCCGTAAACTCTTGCGATACCGTCACCCACCTGTAAAACTGTGCCGACATCGTAAATATCAACTTCGTTTTCAAAACCGGATATTTGCTGTCTTAATATAGCCGATATTTCGTCAGGTCTAACTTCAGCCATTTTATAAACCTTTTAATATAATTTTTAATTTAGAGCAGAATTACCTTTGTAGAACTGCTTACGTAAAACATCAAGCTGATGTTTAACAGAAGCATCATATATTGTATCATCTACACGGGCAATAAATCCGCCAATAACTTCTTTATCTATTTTTACACTAACATTTATTTTCTTGTTCAGGATAGCAGAAAGCTTTTCTTTAATTTCATTAAGCTGAACATCAGACAAGCTATACGCAGATTTTATTTCTGCATTTGCAATTCCAAGATGTTCATTCTTCAGCACAACAAATTTATCGCAAATGCTTTCAAGAAGCGCTTCCCTGCTTTTGCGGACCACTAACTTGATAAAATTTTGCGTCTCAATAGATATTTTACTCGAGAATATTTTGTCCAACACAGCCAACTTTACCTCAGGTCTGAATATTGGACTTATTATTACTGATCTTAATTCTTTGTGCGATTTTATAGCACCATTTATTAAATCAATATCAGCAGCAATAGCAGTTAATTTATTTTCTTCAACTGCTAACTGAAATATAGAGCAGGCATATCTTAGAGAAACCTTAGTATCAATCATAATCAGCTATTTATTTATTTCACTTAAATACTGATTAACTAATTTTGTATTAGTATCAGCATCAATATTTTGTTTAAGAATTTTCTCGGCTGCCTGAATAGCAATTCCCGCTACCTCATTTCTAAGGCTGGCAAAAGCTTCGTTCTTTTTGCGTTCAATCTCCTGCATTGCATCTTCACGAAGTCTGGCAGATTCTTCTTTACTTTTCTGTAAAAGGTCATCTTTCAGTTTTTCGGCATATTCCCTGCTTTGCTGTAAGATTTTTTTTGATTCTTCTTCAGCCTTATTTATTTGAACTTGGTTCTGCTGCAGCAATAATTGAGCTTCTTGTTTAGCTTTATCTGCTTTTTCAAGAGCTTCTTTAATTGCATTTTCTCTTTGGTCCAATGCGGATAAAATAGGCTTCCAGGCAAATTTCTTCAAGATGATTAGCAACAAAATAAATGTCACTATCGTCCAGACAATCAGGCCTGGGTTTACGTCTATTAAACTACCGCTAGACTCAGAAGCAAGTAATCCTATATACATGTAACTAAACATGAGCTACCTTTAATTTTTATAAAAGAGGGAGTGAACTGCACTCCTTTTTTTTCTTACTTTAATGCCAATAAGATACAGATAACTAACCCAAAGAAGGACATACCTTCAATAAGAGCAGCAGCGATAATCATAGAAGTTCTAATTGCGCCAGCAGCTTCGGGCTGTCTGCCGCTTGCTTCCATTGCAGAGCTAGCTAATTTACCAATTCCTAAACCACCACCAAATACTACTAAACCGGCACCGATACCGGCTGCCAAATATGCTAATGCAGCAGCTGTTAACATTACTTATTACTCCTTTGTTTATGTTTTATTAATGTTCTTGATGAACTGCCATCCCTATAAATAAAGAAGACAGCATCGTAAAAATGTACGCTTGTATCAAAGCAACTAATATCTCTAACAAATATATAAAAAGTGCAAAGCCTATTGATACGGGGGCAACAAACACCGTATGCATAAAGAAAATTAACCCGATTAAGGCTAAAATAACCGTATGTCCCGCAATCATATTTGCAAAAAGACGAATACACAATGCAAATGGCTTTGTAAATAGACCCAGTAACTCTACTACAACCATTAAAGGTATTAAGAATACAGGTATGCCATGCGGAACTAAGTTTTTAAAATATTTTAATGGGCCGTTGCTTCTCATTCCGCCAAACTGTGTCATTATAAACGTCAGTGAAGCTAATGCTGCAGTAACAGAAATATTGCTTGTAAAAGTTGCGGAGTAGGGTATAAGTCCTAAAAAATTACCGAAAAGTATAAAGAAAAATGCAGTAAGCAAATATGGTAAGAATTTTTCATATCCTTTACCGATTGTCGGTTTTGCTATTTCATCTCTTACAAAAACAATTAAAATTTCAAAAAAGTTTGATAGTCCTTTTGGAACAAGATTTCCGTTTCTATACCTTCTGGCTGCAATAGTTAATAAAACAACAACCAGCAAAGCGGAAAGCCACATAAAGAAGATGTGCTTTGTCGGGCCAATATCAAATCCTAAATTATATCCAAATAGCTTATTTATAACGGGAAAATGGATTTCCCCAAATGGTTCAAAACTTAATGTTTTGTTATCCATTACATGGTGTAAAATCCATCCACTGTCATTGCCTTTGGCAACAGTATCGGCAACCGCTTTATGCAATGTATCGGCAACTTGAGTATTCATTATTTTAATTGCTTTGTCTTTAACAGATTAAGATAAACTACTTCTGTTATTAAATAAAAAAAATAGGTAACAAAGAGAACAAATATATATATCCATAAATTAATATCAAAAAATTTGATGGACACGAAAACCAAAAACAAAATTAGCAGCATACGGGCAACCATACCACCAAAAACTGACATCAAAAATAATTGTGTGGGTTTATTTATCCCATAATTTATTGCTGCAATTCCACTAATGAAATATATAGTTGTCAATGAATATGGTAAAGTAATAGACCTCCACAAAAACGAATCTATGAAACCCAAAGTTAAAAAAATTATACTTAAAAGCATAATGCCTGCGTACACGCCAAGAATATATTTTAAAAGATTATTTTTTATCGTCATCTTTAGTTTTCTTATCCGCCGAAAGAACTGATTTAAGGAAATTATAGAGCCCGGCAAAAACTCCCAAGAGAGCAAACACCACGGTAAATAATGGTTTGTTTCCGGTTTGTTTATCGAGCCATACGCCAACAAAGACCATTACGGTCACAGTAACTGCTAATTGCATTCCAAGACCTAAATAAGGGCCAACATCTTTATAGTATTTAGTAAACTTATTTAGATCGTCATCATTTTTTTTTGTCATGTAAGAGGTAAGGCCGGATTTTCTGCCGGTTTTTCTTTTAACGAGCCCATGTTGCTCTTACCTTCAAAGATGGCTCCTGCTTCCACTACCAAGATTTTTGTCAGGATATCACCTTTTAGGTTGGCTTTTGCTTCAAGTACTAATCTTTCTTTAGCATTAACGGTCCCATTTACTTTCCCACCCAGGGTAACAACATCGCCATGAACCTGACCGTCAACTTCACCAGTTTCACCAACTGTTACATTACCTGTAACAATTACGTCGCCTTTAATACGTCCGTCTATACGTATATTACCTGAACTTGAAAGTTTACCTTCAATAACAACACCTGCACTAATAATAGAGACTTCGTCTTTATTAAATTCCTTCATAACAACTCCATTTACTTTAATAAATATTTATTTGGATCAACAGGCTTTCCATCTTTCCAAATTTCAAAATGCAAATGCGGCCCAGAAGTTTCTTCTCCGGTATTTCCGCTTAATGCAACCAGATCATTAGCAAAAACAAATTCACGTTCTTTTTTCAACAATCTTGAGCAATGTTTATAGAATGTTAAAAAACCGCTTGAATGAGCTATTATTAAAGAATAGCCCGAACTATTGGTAAAATCAGAAAAAACAACATAACCGGCTCCTGCGGCATATACAGGTGTTCCTATATTTGCAACAATATCAATACCATTATGTCCTTTTGAAGGTTCAAAGCCCCTGCTAATATACCCAATTAGCGGCTTTGTAAAAAACTTATTTCCTTGCTCTTGTGCAAATATATAAATAATTTTATTAAAAATAGAGTACAAATTATTTGATATTTGTGGTTTAACTCCATCTGCCTTTTTTTCATTTACGGAATTTCCGAAAGCTGCTGTTGAATCTGAAAGTTTTATAATAAACTTTAGCTTTTCATTTGTAACACGAAGCTTATTAATTTCACCTGATAAGTAATTTATCTTGGAGTTAAGTACCGCAACTGCTTCTTTCTCTCTTTCAATCTTGGATTTTCCATTAAAAATTGCCAAATCATTCAGCGGAGTAAAACTTAGGATTAGGAATCCCATAAATCCGGCCAACAACAACGCAGCAAAGAAATATCTTAGATATTTCTTTATCTCCAGATGTACATATTCTAACTTTGAATCTGTATGCTTAACATATAAGAGCTGACCGCCCCACAATGTTATAAACTCTTTTTTAAGCTTCTTAATATCAAACTTCTTCATACTTTTTCATTATATCTTCAAATTTGTATTTACCTTCGCGCAATAGTATTGGATAGTCTTTGCTTAAATCAATAAGTGTTGAGCTTTCAGCTACCGGAGGTTTTTGCGTATAAAACACAGCATCCACCTGGCTGGAATACTCATACTTTATACTTTGAATATCATTAAGCGAAGGTCTGCCGGTTCTGTTTACACTTGTTGAGATAAGAGGCATTTTAATCTCAGATAACAATTTTAAGCAAAACCTGTGACTCGGTATCCTGAAAGCAGCAGTTTCGTGTTTAAAGATTTTTTTGGCATTTTTATTTAGGTTAAGCACTACAGTAATTGGGTTGGGCCATATTGAAATTAAAAAATCTATATGGCTTTCTATTTTCACATCTATATATTTAAGCAAACTGTCAATACTATCTATTAAGAGTATAAACCTCTTAGCCTCATCCCTACCCTTTAATTTTAGAATATTTGCAACTGCATCTTCATTAAACGGGTTACAGCCAAATCCATATATCGTATCTGTAGGGTAAATAAAAATTTTTCCATTAAAAAAAAGTTTCTTTGCGCTGGTAACAGCCAGATCAAAATCTTTATCAATATCCATAATTTCCGCAACAATATCAATCATAATATAAAATTTTCTTTCAATTTTGAGATTACCATTTCGGGTATAAGCTTTATACCGCACTCGAATGTTTTAATAGGGCATTCTTTATAACCATGTATGCCGCATGGTTTACATTTCAAATCATTATAGCTTAGAAAATCACTTCCGCTAAGATATGGTGCAAATCCAAAATCCGGGACTGTTGAACAATACAGCATTAATGTTTTTGTATTAGCAGCCTGCCCTAAATGAGCAGGAGCACTATCATTACAGATCAATAATTCAGATTTCTCCAACAAAGCAACCGATTCTGCAAAGCTAAGTTCACCGGCAGCATTATAGCTTGAATCTTTTATTTTGCCTGTTAAACTTCCACAGTCTTTTACATCATCCTTTCCACCAATTAGGACGATAAAGAAATTCATTTTAACCAAATAGTCAATAACTTTTAAATAATAATCAATTGGATATCTTTTGGTATTCCAAATACTACCGGGAGCAACAGATGCAATTTTTTTATTATTAGCACGTGCTATAATCTTTTGTACTTCTGAAGAGTTCTGCCCCTTCATTTTCGGTGCAATCCTCCACGAGTCATCATCATAAGAATAGCCTATTAAGTCAAAATTTCTTTGCACTTCGTGTTTTTCAGGAAAATAAGTTATAATATTTTTATAAACATATTTAAACTCAGATGTACTAAACCCATACGTGTTTATAATTCCACACATCATTACCAATAAAGAAGATCGTAAAGATCTGTGAGGAGAGTACAGCCTTGAATAATTCTTAGCACCAAGTTCCTTAGCAAACTTCCTCAATTTAAAGAGAGATTTATGTTTGCCTCTTTTCTCCATAACATAAGTACTATTAACATATGGAGATGCGTCAAAAATTGCTTTTGTAGATGGTATAGCAACAACATCAATAATGCAGTTAGGGAACATTTCATCTAGCTTTTGAATCATTGGCAAAGTAAGGATAGCATCACCAATAAAAGCAGTTTGAATTATTAATATTTTTTCAGTCATTAACAGTTAAAATAATTATCAGTACTTCCATATTTTGTGCATCCAAAGCCATTGTTCAGGATATTGCCTGATATGTTTTTCCAAAAAAGCCGTATGTCTTTGAGTGATTTCTTTTACTTTATCTTCTTCTCTTTCCGGCAGATTATCTAATGAAATTGCCTCAATGACAGTTTTATAAGTATAATCAGGCTGCCTTATCGCCAAGCCGTAAACTATAGGAGCTCCTGTCTTTATTGAAAGAAGAGCAGGTCCCGAGTTCAAAGCTGTTGGTCTATTAAAGAAAGAGACACGCATACCGGAAGCATCACCGCGCTGATCAGCAACCAAAGCAGCAATATTTTTATCTTTTAACTCTTTGTAAATCTGTCTGATTGAAGGTCCAAGCAGCACAATTTTATTTATATATTTAGTCCGCATTTTGTTTAGCCATTTGGAAACCAGCCCATTTCTCTGGTCTTTAACAATAACAGAGAAAGGGATATTTACCTGAGCAGCCACAGAAAGAGCCAAATACTCCCAGTTACCAAAATGCCCTGAAAGTAAAATCAAACCCTTGTTTTGATTATATGCGTCAATAATAACTGCATTAGATTTAGAAACCAGCATTCTCTCAATCCCACCTCTATCTAAAGATGGTAAATAAAGGATTTCCATCAAAGTAATTATGAAATTTCTATAAGCCCCGAAAGCAATTTTTTTAATTCTTTTCTCATCATATTCGGGGAAAGCAATTTGGAGGTTGTCCAGAACTGTTGATTTCCTAATAGGGATGATATAATAGAAAAATGCCGCAAAGAGATACGAAAATCTTCTTGAGACGTAAATTCCCAGCACTCTTACAAAGCCGCTAAAAGCCAAAAATATAATGTACTCTATCTTATTCTGCATTAACCGTTTTTTTTTGTTACAAAAATACACAAGGTATTAGCAACTAACAATTCCTAAACCTGTAGCATAAAGAAATATGCTAATAACGCAAAGTAAAATAAGCAATCATCAGGCTATTGAATTAGCGGTTTATTACGCAGCTCTTTGGAGAAGTGGCGAGGAAATAAAATAAGTAAGACAAAAAAAGCTGCTTTACAATCTAATAAAGCAGCTTAAAATACAGTGTTTTGACAAGACTACATTGCGTTTAGTCTTCTTGCATAGTTATCATCCCTTAACTCTCCGCGAATTGTAGAATGAATCATTGTATAATCTGAGAACCCGGACAAATCTGCGAACACGCAGATAGTTCCGCCTTGTAAATCATTATAATGCCAAATTTCATATGGTTTCTGATCTCCCTGATTAGGGAATCTTTCAACTTCACTCGGCTCTCCATAAATCAAATAGATACGTCCTCTGTCGGACTTCCAGCCTAATTTTTGCATTGAGCCATATTTTTGATTGGCAGTTTCTATTTTTTGCAGATATTCTTTGAAAGCTTCATTTTCCGGAGTAGAAGAATCGTAGTCTCTATCTTTCCAGAATTTATACAAAAATTCTCTTTTAGCCTCAACGGTAGACAATTTATCATATTTTTTAGCATCTTGACTTCCCACAAGATATTTTGTTTTTGCATAAATATCATCAAGCTCTTCATCCGACATAGCACCGAATTCACTGGTTAAAGCATTGCCTACTTCTTTGCTTGTTTCTTCTTTCTCTATTATAGAGGGGTTATAAACAAAGAATTTCTTTGATGAAGTACAGCCATAATTTCCGGCTGAATCAACAAGAGTAATTATTAGTGTGTATGTGTCATTGGCAAACTTATTAACCGGCAGTGAACCGACCTGTACCTGAGTATCAAGCTTATGCGATATTATTTTAGATTTTGAATAAACACGTTTATTTTTGCTGTTGTATACAAAAGTATTAAGTTTTAATACATTATCTTGTTTTACGCCTGCAAGACCGTAAAGTTCATAATAATAGAATAGAATTGGCTGGCTTTCCCCAAATACTGACATGGGAATCGGTGTTACCTCAAAGCTATTTTTATAAAATATCGAGTTCTTGTTTGCAGACTCTTGAATAATATTTGAGGCCAGTTGCAAATTACTAATAGAAAAAGCTTTACTGATGTAAGGATTTATTTTAATAAGCTCAACAATCGTTTTTTCATTATTTGGAAGATTTATATCTTTCCCGGTTATTGAACATTTATATACACCTTTTGGCAGCACAAAATTTATAATACCTACCAGACTTCTGCTTGCTCCGCTTGAATCTGAGACAAAAGGTTGATTCAATCTGAATTCTCTGTTAACAAAATCCTTTGTCCCGGCAGAATCTTTAATAACAATATGCATCAGGGCATTAATTTTTTCGTTAACAGGTTTTAAAGTGCTTTGGCTAAAGGAATAATAGAACTCAACAAAATTTGAATCTGAATTATAGGCAAACTGGGCATAATCAAACTCAAATCCAATTTTATCTTGTGCATGAGTATTGCTTAACACTAAAGATATGAACACCAAGAGGAAAAAATATTTTTTCATAAGATTATTTAATAGTTTAAAAAAAAGGCGTCTAAAATATAGACGCCTTATAAAAGAAAAGAAAGTCAGATTATTGTAACGATAACTTTAATGAAAAAGTATGCGTAGGTTTAGGGAAATCCTTTACTGCCTGATAAGCATAGTCAAAGGTCATTCCAATGCCTTCGGTAGAATAACTGATTCCTGCACCGGCAGAAAAGCCTCTAATTGATTCCGAAGAATTTTTCAGAGGTAAATCATACCCGCCTCTCAGATAGAACATATTCATGAATCCATATTCCAATCCGAATTTCATTTCATCTTCGGCATCATTGTTATTTCTGAAAGTACCACCAACCTGAAGAACATTTTCTTCATCAATGTTATAAGCATATGCAGTACTGAGTTCAAAATAACTAGGAATCTGGAATTCTTCTGTTACAGCTTCCCAAGAGGCATCCTTTGTACCTGGTTGTGCTCCCGTGAGAGAAGATTTATAATTTAAGTTCTGTCCTGAATATTTCATATTAGTACCAATATTCTTTACAGCAGCACCAATAGAAAGGTTGCTTGGGAAACGGTACTGAACGCCAAAATCTAATGATAAACCTGTAGCGCTCACATCCATAATGTTTTCACTTATCACTTTAGCCGTAACACCAATGCTTACTCTGTCTGTAATAACTTTGCCGTAGGATAGGCCTACAGTCATAAAAGACGGGGAATAAGTTGAACCATCTCCATCCGGTGCTTCAACAGTAGTTACGGGGATATCCCCGAAGCTAAAGGATTTGAGACTAAAACCAAGAGAGCCGAAGTCTCCCAAATTTGTGCCGATAGCAAAATAAGAGATATTTATATCAGCCAAATATGACATATAGCTAAAAGAAGCTTCACTTCCCTTAATATGACTTAAGCCAGCCGGGTTATAATAGAGAGCATCTATACCCACCATATTAGAGACAAAAGCTCCTGCGGTAGCAATACCTCTGCCTCCAACTGGAATTAATAACTGTTCAGCACCAGTAGTACCTTTCCTGGAAGGATCACCTGCGTACGTTAGCATTGAACATGTTACTAATAATATTATTGTTATCAAATTTTTCATTTATTTAACTCCTAATATTAATAACCTTGTTAAATAGCGGAGGCTATGCCTCCGCAGTTAATTTTCTTAATATTTCTGTATCTGTTTTTGCGGCATAATTACAGCAAACTTTAATACTTTCTGGCCAAACCCAGGGCAGTCTATTGTTGCCAAATACATACCGGAAGCCACTCTTAATCCGTTTTCATTTTGCAAATTCCATCTTAAGAATGGACTTGTAGGAACAGATTTATTAGAAGTGTGTAATGTTCTAACTAATGTACCAGATAATGTATATACCTTAATTGTAACTTCTGTCGGTAAATTAGAGAAAGTTACAAAAGGTTCATCCGTATTGCCATTTGTATAACTTGTTGCCGGGTTATAAGCAAACAACGGATTAGGAAATACAGTTATCTTATTGAACAGATCTTTTTTAGCTTGTGCCGAATTTTCATAACGGGCAGTAGAAAAAGTATATTTATCTAATTCCGTATAAGGATATGCCGTAACCGGAATAGTTAAAATGTCTCCTTCTTTCCACTGGCTAGTTACATTTTTCTTTTCCAAACCAACTACATATAATGCATTAAACCAAGGAGAATTTGCAATACGTTTTTGAGCTGGGGTAGTTTTTGTGTCTGAAGCAGCTACATTATTACCTTTTATAAGATCAAATCCATTTGCCGGATTAACCAGAGTTAGACCTTCTCCTGTATATTCAACCTGTTTTCCTGTTGGATCATATGGTGCGTCAAATATTATAATTGTCTCACCTGAAGCAAGTAAAGAATCGCCAGGATTGTAAATACCATCAGGATTACCTTTACTGGTAACAATCTTAGGACTCATTTCCGTGAAACCAACTGCTAATTGTTTCTCTTCACCATTTCTTGCATCTTTTACCCATGCGGTAAATGGCACATCAACAAATCCCTGGCCTAACATACCAATTGCTCCCTTACCTACTGTATCAGCAGCCGTAATGTAAGGAGCATATGTCCAAGAATTTACCTTAAGGATTGCAGTGCCTTTATAACCATTTACATAACGATATGCTTTACCTGCATTTGGAGAACCGAAACGTAATTCAACTTTTCTTAATCTGTCAGCAGAAATAGCATTCGAGCGGGAACCATTTATATTCGAAGAACCTTTAGTAATTTGTACAACTGAACCCTGCGGAATATCCTGGCCGACATAATGTACACCGGTTCCTGAAGTATCACGGAAGGCCTTGTACCATAGATTAGTAGAATCTGAATATATGGTTTGTGATGTACCAATATTAGCAAGAGCATTCTGAATTCGTAATTGGAAGCCTTCAGTCACAATACCTGAATAATCTGTTGAATCAGTATTATACAGCTTCATAGAATCCAACAATACTTTATTAGTAGTCAAATTGGTCAATTTCCAATATGGCTTATAAGTAGAAGTAAATTGTGTACTGTCCCTGTAGAAATTCACCTGGTAGTTATCACCAGTCAATAATTTAGGGTCCGGAACGATATACTTCAACTTACCACCGTTATCTATTTTGGCAATATCAAGAGCCGGATTATATTCGTCCTCATTAAACACAACCGGAATAATCTGGCTTTCGAATTCTTCATAAGCAGCACCTGATGAATCAATAAATGTACTATCACTTACCATAACATTGCTTGAATTGGGAACCAGATGAGCATATAAGCCATCATGATTTATTGTAAACGAGGTCATCGTAAAATAATAAATCTTACCTTTAATAAAGGAACTACCAGCAAATGCATCTTGTGTTAATCTTAATTTCAGTCTTCCAGTATTAGAATTAGCATATAAAGCTGAGTCTAAAAGGTTACCATCGGCACGTTCAAAGACTTTATCAAATCCACCGGTTGCATTCATTGATTTAAGAGATTTGAAATAGTTGTTTTTGCTATATGTTGCAATAACTTTAGAGTTTAATTGCCCAGCAACAGTGGCAGACCTTGTAGAAGTTCTATATTGAGTCACATAAAATCCTTGTACATCTCTGTCAACAAGCTGAACTCTATCAATAGCTCTATATTTCAAGGTAGTATCGGTAGCCATATTTATATCCAAGTAATTCGGGCTTGATTTTACCGAATAATCTATAGATGGAGGAGGAGGAGGAGAAGGAAAATTATTGTCAAATATCTGCTGTGCTTTTTTGTCAATATCTTTCGCAACAGTAATACTATTTAAAGCATCTGCACCGCGTCCAACTACATACGCAACAACAATGGCTACAGGTTGTCCTTTTGCTAATTTAAAAGGACCGGTATTTAACATTATTCTCTGGTCGGCAGGATCTTTATTTATCCAGCCCTGTCCGATTACCGGGTCGCCTGAATACCAGAATTTGTTGTTAACCAATTTGCAGTCAACCCCCTTAACAGTACCTTTGCTCCAGTTACAAGGATCTATCTGTTTTCCAGCTTTATTCAAGCCATGCTGGTAATTACGGGCATCCTCTTGACTTGCAGGGTCGCCAATATCAATATCGCCATTCAAATAATGCGTAAAAGAAGAGAGACCCAAATTTTTATATCCAGCAATTTTATTGATGCCTCTATATTTTCCGTTCACCTCATAAGCTGTATCAGTTGCAACTCCGGTATAAGAAGCCGGGCCCTGAAAGAAATCAATTAAGAAGCAAGGAGGATTTGCACCATACACAGCATCGGCACCATTATTGTATATAAAGCCAGCATTTAATAAAGTATCACAGCCGACTAAATCATCTTTTGAGTTCCCTAAATCAGGATCTGCCCAAACTGTAAAATATGTGGAATCTAATTCATTTTGTTTGCCTTTATTCTCGATTTCATATCTTACGAAAATGATGTTTCCTGTAACACTTTTTGATTTGAATGCAAAAACTGTCTGTTTTATTTCAATACCCTGCGGAGCAACATCGTTGAATGTTCTTTGTGCAGGCGGAACGTCATCATTATAAACACACCAGACGGTTTCATCGCCAATTAAATCAGGACGATCTTCGTCTGCATCCCATTTTCCGTTACCGTTTTTATCAACAGGATTATAAATACCATCGCCGTCACCATCGTAGAAATGTGCGCCCATTGCAACAGCATCTTTCCAGTCCTGCCAACTTTGAGAGAAAGCAGCATCACCTGATGAAACTACATATAGCTGAGCCTTAGGATCATTACTTTTACCATAAGGTCCGGTTGTATAGTCTTGAATACGGGAAGCGGAAGCGACAGCATTTGTCCATTTACGCCCTGCGTTATCAATACCACTTAAGTAAAAGCCTCCTGAAAACAGAAAAATTTGATTATCATATACAGCACCCTTCTGAAGAGCAGAAGGGAGGCCGTTAGTAGCAATAGAAACGTCAGCCAATACACCGGATCTATTTAATGGAAAATTGATATTATTTATCCACATCCTATAAGAGTCGCCGGATTTATTAGTAACTTTATTTAGGCTCTTTCCCTTGTCTCCTTCTTTTTCCTTTCCATAAGTTAAACCTACAGAAATAGAAATAAATAGAAATAGAAGCATTGTAAAAAGAACACTTTTTTTATTTATTTTCATTTTTAATTCCTTCAATTAATTATTTCACTTCCAGAAATTATAGAGTAATATTAGAGAAATTAACTTTTATACCTAATTTTATTAATCTTGGAACACCATAATTATTAGGGTCTCTTTCATAAGACAGATAATCTTCTCTATATGGACCGGAAGTTCCATATTTAGCAATACCTTCTTTAGTGTTTAAATAACCGGTTGTATAAGGATCGCCTGTAGATCTGTAAACATTAACTGCATTTTTTGCATTAAACAGATTCTCAATCCATATATACGGGGTAATAACAAAATTATTATACGCAAAACCTTTTTCAAGCTTAAGATCTACTTTAAAGCTGCTTGGGCCATAAGATGAATTTATATACCCTTTATTATCAGCCTGCTGCGTAAAATCAACAGTTAAGTCCTGAGATTCAAGTGGGGTATATGGACGTCCGCTGTTAAATGACAGTAAAACGTTTGCATCTAATAATTCAAAGATTCCAAGGCTGCCCTTAGGAACATAGAAGTCTAAATTAATTACACCGGTATGCCTCTGATCAAAGTCCAATGGAGCAATTACTTTAGGGATATCGCCATTAACATTTCTGAAAGCAGCAACATAATTAGCAGAAGTAGAAGATCCGGTACCTTCTGCAAGTGAATAAGTATAATCAAATGACATTGTAAAATAGCTTATTCTTGACAACTCCAAGGCAAATGACAAACCTTTAACTGTTCCAAAGTCTGAATTTGTAGGAGCATAATAAGTTTTTAATTCACCACCAACCATCCTCTGATAGTAAACAGTGGTAACGTTAGTTAAACCTTCAGTATTTTTATAGAAAGCTGAAATGTTCAATGCAGCTACTTCACCTATTACATGCCTGAAACCGATTTCGTACTGAGTTGTAATTTCACTATTCAAATGTCCGGTATTCATCGTTAAAGCATCACTTGTTTTAAGATAATCCAACTCATAGATTGATGAATACAAATTACTTAAAGAAGGCTGCTGAATAAATTTACCATACTGGGCATGGAAAACAGTAGTTGAGGTAATAGGGAATCCTAATCCAATTCTTGGACTAATATGGAATTCTGCTTTACTTTTAACAAAATCTGCAGCATCATAATTATCCGGATCACCGGCTGCATATGGTAAGGTAGGATCTCTTAGAATATCAGTTTTACTATCAAAATAGTCAAACCTTACACCTAAGTTAAGAACTATATCGCTTAACTCAAATCTATCTTGTACATATCCATAAGCACTGACAGGAGTTCTTGGTTCATACATACCGCCGCTGCCAACTTTAGTTTTGGTCTGACCGGTTACATCAAATCCATAAACAACTAAATTCTGCTTCTGATTCATAAACAAAGAATCATCCGGCAAGCTTCTAACTAAATCTCCGGCCAATTTATAAACATTTGTAAGTGCAAAATATCTAACTATGTTATAGCTACCGCCGCCGCCTATTTCAAACAAGTGATTAGACATCTGACTTGTGAAATCAAAATCCGCATTCATAGTAGTATTGTTCAGATGTACAAAACTATTTAATGTACGTCCATGAGTAGCAAAAATAGTATATTGATCTGTGGTCAATCTTTTGCCATTACCGCCCAAATCAACACCTATAGCCAAATTTTTAGCCTCATCTCCATAGGCTTTTAAATCATCAAACCAAACACCGTCACCGGCTTTCTGATCAAAGATTCTATATCCCAAATTAAGATTCCAGAATGAAGAGGCAGAAAGGTTCTGTGATACCCTGCCACTAAATGAATAGTTATAGTTCTTTGTAAGCGCATTGTGTTCAGTATTATTCTTTGCATATAACAAAGAAAAAGTTCTATAGCGTCTTTCATTCAGGTTAGCACCTAATTTAACAGTAAAATCACCTAAATTATGGTTTGTTCTTGCTGTATATCTCCAAACGGAAGCATCATTGTTAGGTAATGCACCATCATAAGATTTAACGACATCAGAATTGAAAGAAACACCTATTGAGTGAGGATCTCCATCCTGAAACCAGCCTCTTTCTCCGGATAAAAAGAAAGTATGGTTGTTATTACCAGGAATAAATGGTCCGCTTAAGTTAGCAGTATAAACATTATAACCATATTTATCTGTAAATGAAGATGTCATAACATCTGCATAAAAAGCATAAGTAGGAGCACCTGATTTTGTAGTAACATTTATAATTCCTGATTGAGCCTGCCCGTATTTTGCTTCATATCCGCCAATCTGAAATGATAACTGTTCAATTGCAGAGTTACTTACCTGAGAATAATTCATTCCAGTGTAAGCATCATTTTGAGGAACACCGTCCACAATATAGAGGACTTCATTACCGCGGCCTCCGCGTACATTGATAGTAGCATTACCATCAGCACCGCCGCTTCCTTCCTGCATTACAACACCTGCCTGCAAAGATGCTAATTGCTCAACACCTTTAACAGGAAGTCTATTAATTTCATCAGCATCAACTACTTTTGTAGTGTTTGTTGATTTTTCTTCAAAGAATTTTTTACCCTGAACTACTACTTCCGGCAATGAAAAGTCAGTAGTTAATTGTATATTTAGTTCATAGGTTATTCCAGCCACTACTCTGACACCTTGAATTGTTTTGCTGGCATAACCGACATAACTTACTTTAACATCGTAAGTTCCAGGGGTTAAGTTAAGGACATAATATTGTCCGTTTACATCACTCGCACCGCCCTGGTTTGAATTTACAACTACAATATTAGCACCTATCAGCGGTTCATTAGTACCCGCATCAGTTACTTTTCCGGCTATTTTACCAACGCCGGCCTGCCCAAAAACGGGCAAAGTTGTAAGACAAAGAAGCGCGATTACGAATAACTTAGTAATCAAATTTTTCATCTCTTCTCCACCGAATGATTTTATTTGTTAATTACATTTATCGCAGTATTAATTAATATAAAATGTTTTAAAAAAACAAGGTTAAATATTAATACTTTATATGCAAAAATTTTGTACGCAAAGAAAAAAGGGCGGCTCTTCCCTTCAAAATAAGGTTAAGATTTGCCGCCCTAAGATAATATTTATTGAACTACCATATAAAGGGTATTATTTCATCAATAACATTTTTTTAGATTCTGTATAGTTGCCGGCTCTTAATGTATAGACATACATTCCGGAAGCTAATCTAGAAGCATTAAATGCTACCTGATGTTCACCTTTAGTTTGAACACCGTTTAATAATGTAGCTACTTCTCTGCCTAACATATCATATACAACTAAACTAACATTGCTTTGCTCAGCCAATGAGAATTTAATTGAAGTAGAAGGGTTGAATGGGTTAGGATAATTTTGTGCCAAACTATAGCTGGAAACAACATTTTTTTCATTTTCAACACCAGTAATCTGGAATGTATAGGTTCCGGCATATGCTACAGTTGCATTATTAGGATCGCCTTTAGGTCCTGTTGCACCTAATTCATTGGTATATAGCAAATAAGCTGTAACGTTATTTCCATTAGTTCTTAATGATCTTGCCATATGTGTACAGTTAAAACTAATACTGTTATCATGTGTAATATTTACAGGAGTTGACCAAGTAGCCTCATTCAATAATCTGTAGGAACCCCAAATCTGGCATATTGCTGCAGATGTATCTTTGCTGCCGTCTGCCGGAGCAATCCAACTGGCAAACATAATATTGTTGGTTGCATCTATTCCGTAATAAAGATTTAAACCCATCTGGGCTAAGCCCATATCAGCATCGTCTGAATATGCGTAATTAGGGATTTTATCTGTTATTATTTTGGCATCCCAGACACTTGGAGCTGTTTCAATTAATTCTACAATAGCATTTTTTCCATTATTACCATCGCCGCCGCCAGTAGTATCTGTAACAGCAAGTAATAAGTGAACTTTACCGTCTTTATCTATGTTGATATCAGTTGCATAAGAAATAAAGTCATCCCCTTTTTTAGTATCAAACAGACGTACATATTTGTTTAATACCGGGATTGATCTAAAATCAACTACAGTAAAATCGCTCCATGTAGCTCCATCATTTGTAGATTTACAATATCCAGGGAACCATCCAGATATAATACGGTTATTTGTATCTGCTGGGGGAAAAGTTGCACAAACTCCAAGATATAGTGTCCCATTAAACGATGTACCGCGGCCAATAACAATGCCACCGTCGTTAAATGTAGCTGCGTTCCACGGAATCTGATGATTTACAGTCTGGAAGTCCTGTGTATTAAAGAGATAAGGACCTGTTGCATTGATTCTTTCAATTGACCAGAAAACTGAAGGTGTTACATCACTAACCCAAACAGGAGCTGAACTTGAGAAACTATCTGGGGAAACGGGTTCGTAGATAGCTGCATAAGTCTGATTAGCACCTAAAGGTTGGTCTACGCCATAACCTACATCTCTAAAACTACCACTTCCATAATTTGCTAAAGACGGCCAGGTAAATACACCTGTTGTAGCTGAAAGGTCACCTTTAGTAGGATTTGAGATACTCATTGAAGGGTATCTACCCAATTTGTAAGGAGCAGCAGCATTGATTGCTGCAATTCTGTTCCAGCTTCCGCCATTATTGGTAGACATATTATACCATATTTCTCCACTACCTGTAGCATAAGGTGTTTTACCACGATGAACAAATACTAATGCATTTGAATAAGGATCAAAGCATAAAGGGGTAATACATGCTGTTGCTGTACCAAAACCATTGCCCATAGTATCAACGGGAATAAAGTCTCCAGGAGGATTAATCTTTACACCGGAAGGATTAATCTGACCCTTAGGCTCAACCGTAATTAACGGAGCTTTTTTTGAGATCTTGTTTTTTACTTGTCCCTGTGACATAACAGGTATAAGTAACATTAATAAAAGTAACACAGAGTATTTCTTTAACATACTACTCTCCATTTTTAATGAATAATGATAAATGAATTAATGAAATATTTATGTAAAATTTTCCTTTGTAAAATGTATTTACAATTGCCTAACAAGATACAATATAAGATTTTTTTTGTCAAGCTTGATTTTTTTCAATTTCGCTTTTTCTTTCAATTTATTTAAAATAATTTAATTTTTTTTGTTTATTTATGCAAATATTTTCTTTTTTTTAAGTTCCGTGCATATTGTAACATATTTTAAGGTAAAATTAAAGTACGGAATTTATTTTTTGAACAATATGTGATTTAGGGACTACGCCAATAATTTGGTCCTTTAATTGTCCATTTTTAAAAAGCAAAAGGGTTGGAATACTTCTTACGCCATATTTGATGGAAGTTTCCTGATTTGAGTCGACATCCAGCTTCCCAATTTTAACTTTATCCTTAAATTCTACAGCAAGTTCTTCAACAATTGGGGCAATCTGCCTGCACGGACCGCACCAAACAGCCCAAAAATCAATAAGGACAGGAATATCGCTTTCTAATACTTCACTTTGAAAGTTTTCATCAGTAAATTCAACAGGTTTCATTTAAAATCCTTTATTTTTTGTTTTAACATAATCTAATTTCTATTGGACAACACCGCCCTGCCCAATGTAGCTTACAATATCTTCGCCGCCATCTGCGTGTATCATTCCTCCGGATATCCATTCTCCCCCTTCCCTGCATAACAAAGAAATTACTTTTGCAATATCCTGGGGGGTAGTAAGTCTTCCGGTTGGATTTTTCCTTTTTGCTACTTCAAGCATCGGTTCATTACCCGGAATCTTCCTTAAAGCCGGGGTATCCGTAACGCCGGCCATTATCGCTGTTGCGGATATGCTCATGTGCCCTAATTCACTGGCAAGCTGTCTGATATGGCTCTCCAAAGCAGCTTTAGCCGCCGAAACAGCTCCATATGAAGGTATAATAGTGTGGCCGCCTGAACTTGTCATAGCAAAAATATGACCTTTACGTGCAAACAAGTTGCTATTAACTAAATCCTGCACCCAGTAAACTAGGGAATGCGCCATAACATCTAAGGTCATTTCCATTTGCGCCTTGGTTAGCCCTGCCTCTCCTTTCGGGGGTATAAAGGGCCTTAATGCCCCAAAAGCCAATGAATGCAACATAACTTTAATTAATGGTCTGTTTCCAAATTTCCTTTTTATTTCGGTAATTATTTCGGATCTCTTTTCAGCGTCGGCAGCATTAGCATTAAAGAATAAGTGCTGTACTCCATTTTTTTCAATTATAGACTTAATTCTGTTTACATTAACCATAGTAGCTTGTCTATCAAGATGTATCCCTATTATATTATAACCATCCTCTGAGAGCTTTATAGCGGCCGCTTCACCAAAGCCTGAGGAAGCACCTAATATCAACGCCCAGTATTTTTTATTCTCTTCTATCATTTAGTTCCTATTTTCAATAATTTCGATTCAAATTATACAAAAATGAAGTTTATTTTCAAAGAACAATAATCATATGCAAGAATGGACTCTCTTTACTCACTTTCAAAGTAATTTGCCATTACAACACAAATTCAATTAAGGAATAAGTATTACAAAGACAAATGATATTTATTTATATACTCTACCAGCCTATTTATCATATCATGAGACATTACCAATACTGAGAGGGGTACCTCTTTGGATAAAATTTCATACCAGACAGCTTCTTCGAAGTAGCCATCTTTAGCAATTTTCCAGAGTTTCTCCATATCTTTGGACTTTGAATTCTGATTAGCATACAAGCAAGAAACCTCCTTTTTATAAGAGATAGGCTGATCTTTGTACTTTACTCCTTGATATTTTTCAGAGAACCCCGGTTCATATCTCCACAGTGCTTCGGCACATGCATAACCAACCCACTCTTCAGACATTTTAATATAGGCGCCGCTATCACCTCTTGCAGTAATATCAAATATCGGAGTTATTCCCCAATCATCCCATCGTTTACCTGCATGCTTGAATCCAATTTTTAATCTTTCAAACAATTCTTTATGATTTCTGTTCAATAAATGGGCAATTATCAGTTCTTTTAATTCCAAGTCGTAATCCTTTTTCTTATTATAAGCATCAGCAAGAAACCAATGCGCATCGTAATCGATAGCGTTAACATCTACCCCTTTTTTATAATAAACAAGCGCACTGTCGTAATTATTATTTAGATAATAAATATCTCCGATATAAATATATGGTTTGCTATAACTACTGTCTGTTTTCATTGTCTCTTTATAATAGAACTTTGCAGAATCATATTCTTTGGCAGTATAATGTTTCTCTGCCTTTTCAAAGTTAAACTTTCCTGCTTTCGAAAGCATATATTGCTTTAGCAACGTTGAAGAATCTTTTTTCTCAAGATAATATTGATCTCCGATCTGCTGATACTCAGGAAATTTAAAACCAGCAGTATCATTGATCATATCAATAGTATAAATTTTTTGGGAGTTTTCCAGTATCGTCAGGACTTCCTTAGGGCCGGGGAGTTCAGGCTCTGATGTTTTGTTTGTTTGTGCAAGTAAGATAAAAGGCAGTAAGTCCACGAATAAAAGGATCAATATTTTCTTCATACTTTTTCCGGTTAGCAGTTACTTTAATGAATTTAAGACAATTTCTTATTCTGGATTAGCTCCCGGCAGACCTCACCTTTCTCTTGCTATTCATCGTCTCTGTTCCACCACTCATAATGAAGCTATCACAAAATTATATCTTATCCTTAAGCCGGAATGCATTTACAGCACTAAATTAAATACAATTTTAATAAAAACAAACTATTTTCCAGTCAGAAAAATTAAATTTATCATAGTGATGTTAACCACAATAAATCCTTATACTTTATTTACGTGTTATATTTTTTCCTTTGAAAGTTATGTTATCTTCACCAAAGAGAGCAATTAGTCTATTTAGAAACACATCAGAAAGATTTACACGATATTCAAGCTGGTAACAGATTGGCGTTGAACCATTTTCATAAAATAAAATAAATACAGGAATTTTGCCTTTATAATCCTCCAGCAACGGTTTAATCTTTTTAAGCAGAGAGATATCATCTTTATTCTTGTAGAAATCAATAGCAATACTCTCAATATAATTTTGCCGGATATCTTCCATTGGAATCATGTCTTCAATTCTGATTTTAATTGCGTCACCGCTACTTTCAGGTTTACCGGTAACAAAGACACAAGCTTCTTCCTTAACAAACCTTCCGCACCTGTCATAAATTTTTGAGAACATCATACTTTCACAAGACCCTGAGAAGTCCTCAATTTTAAAGAATGCCATGTTATTGCCGGCTTTATCAATTTTAGTTTTTATATCAACAATAACACCGCAAAGTTTAACAACAGCGTTTTCAGTCTCAACAAGCTTCTCAAGTTCTTCAGCTTCGCCAAGTCTTACGTTTGAAAATGAATTGTAATCAACCTCATATTTACGGAGCGGATGCCCTGTTAGATAGAATCCCAATACATCACGTTCATGAGAAAGTTTTTCTGTCTCATTCCACGGGGGCAATTTGGGTAAAGCAGGCTCTTTAAGCTGCATATCTTCATGATCATCACCAAAAAGACTATCACCCAGACTTTTTTTGCCCGAAATTTTATTTTTATAAGCAATTGCATCTTCAATAGCAGAAAAAAGCTGAAAGCGATGCGTATTTATGGAATCAAACGCCCCCGCAAGCACAAGTCCCTCCAAAGCTCTTTTATTAACGGCATGCACATCCACATTTGAAGTAAAATCATAAATGCTTGTAAAATCGCGGTTTAATTCTTTTCTGCTTCTCATTACTTCTTCAACCGCTTTGATTCCAACATTTTTTATAGCAGACATTCCAAACCTGATTTTGCCACTCTCTACATTAAAAGAAACCGAAGGATGGTTTACATCAGGAGGGAGCACATCAATTTTAAGCTTCCGGCAGTCATTCAATAAATCTGCCACTTTAGCTTTATTGCCAAACTCGTGTGTTAAGTTTGCGGCAAGAAACTCTGCTGTATAGTGTGCTTTAAGGTAAGCAGTACGGTAAGCAACTAAACTGTAAGCCACCGCATGGCTTTTATTAAAACCATAGTTGGCAAACTCCTGGATTAAGTCAAAAATTTCACCCGCTATATTTTTAGGAATTTCTTTTTTACCGGCAAGATCAACAAATAAGGTTCTCTGCTGTGCCATAGCCACAAGGTCTTTTTTACCCATAGCACGTCTTAATATATCAGCTTCAGCAAGGGTCATGCCTGCAAGACGGTTGGCAATTTGAATAACCTGCTCCTGATATACTATAATTCCATATGTCTCTTTTAGAATTGGCTCCAGCAGCGGATGCAGGTAAGTAACTTCCTGGTTACCGAACTTCCTGTCAATAAAAGTATCAATATACTTCATTGGGCCAGGCCTGTAAAGCGCATTCATAGCAGATAAATCTTTAAGGCTTGTCGGATTAAGCTTCTTCAGGAACTCCCGCATCGGGGAACTTTCAAACTGGAACACTCCGGTGGTCTGCCCTTTGGAAAATAACTGATATGTCTTTTCGTCATCTATTGGAATCGCCTCAATGTCAAGATCAACTCCATGATTTTTCTTTATGAATTCTACTGCGGTCTTTATAATACTGAGAGTTCTCAGCCCCAGAAAGTCCATTTTAAGAAGTCCTGCACCTTCAACTTCTTTCATATTAAACTGGGTAATAACTTCATCTGAAGAAGTTGCTGTTGCCAGAGGGACAAAATTACTTACGTCTTCAGGTGTAATTACAACCCCTGCCGCATGTTTTGATGAATTCCTGTTCATGCCCTCTAATATCTTAGCATATTTTATAAGGTTATGAATATTTTCATCGGTTGACTCATTTACCCACTTTAGCTCCGGAACTTCTTTTAATGCCTGCTCTATTGAATATACCTTACCGAAAACACTTGGTATAAATTTATTAATTTTATCAATAGTAGGAATAGGAATCCCCAGCACTCTGCCTACGTCTTTAAGAACAGCTTTAGTGGAAAGAGTGTTGAAAGTAATAATCTGGCAGACGCATTCTGTTCCATATTTTTCTTTTACATAATCAATTGCCTTCCCTCTTACATCATCGGCAAAGTCAATGTCTATATCAGGCATGGAATTTCTTGAAGGATTTAAAAATCTTTCAAAAAGGAGATCATAATCCAAAGGATTTATCTGAGTTATATTAAGAGCATAGGCAACCAAACTGCCGGCAGCACTTCCTCGGCCAGGGCCAACAGATACACCCAATCTTTTTGAGGCATTAATGAAGTCCTGAACAATGAGGAAATAACCGCTATATCCCATGTTTTTAATTGTCTCAAGCTCAAACTCGAACCGTTCCTTCACTTCAGGAGTAACATCCGTAATCTTTTTATGGAGGCCTTCAGTAGCAAGTATTTTTAGATAACCGTCCAAATCTTGTGCAGGTGAATCAGCAGGAATAGGGAATTGCGGGAACAAATATTTACTTTTACCAAACTTTAGTTCAATCTTTTCATTTATCTCAAGAGTATTTTCAATAGCTCCCTTATAATCTTTAAAGAGGGCTTTCATTTCGTCGGCAGATTTAAAATAAATCTGATCTGTTCCGTATCTTAACTCTCTATAGTCTTTTCCGGTTTTATCAGAAAGAAGCAGAAGGATGTTATGAGCAACAGCATGCTCTCTTTCAATATAGTGACAGTCATTAGTTGCAACCAGCTTTATATTTAGCTCTTTTGCAAGTTTTGGCATCCACTCCAGTACAGGCTTTTCCACTTCCATATTGTGGTCTTGAATTTCAAGATAAAAGTCATCTCCAAAAAGTTCTTTGTATGTAATGGCTGTGGCTCTTGCCTTTTCAATATCATTATTTACTAAATGGGCAGCAACAATTCCTCCGGCACAAGCAGAAGTACAAACAAGCCCTTCACTGTACTGTCTAAGCAATTCAAGATCAATCCTCGGTTTATAGTAAAAACCTTCGGTAAAGCCGCGGGAAGTCAATTTCATTAAATTTTTATAGCCGATTTGGTTCTTAGCTAATAAAACGATATGATAATATGATCGATGTTTCCTGTTTGCTGTATCCTCGGACTTCCCTTTAGAGAAACGGGATCCCTCTGTAATGTAAGCTTCGATGCCGATAATGGGTTTAATTCCGGCAGCCGTTGCTTTTTTATAGAATTCTGAAATACCATACATTACACCATGATCCGTAAGGGCAACGGCAGGCATATCATATTTCTGAGCTGCCTTTATTAGCCCGGGAACTGTGCAGGCACCATCCTGTAAGCTGTAATGCGTATGGTTATGTAAATGAATAAAATCTGACATATTCTAAAATCTTTAATCTCTAATATTATGCTTTTCCAGTTGAACCGAAACCGCCTTCACCGCGGCTGCTACCGTTTAATAAAACTGTTTCAACGGGAAGTGCTTTATATACCTTTGAAAGAATAAGCTGAGCAATTCTTTCGCCGCGTTTAATAACAAAATCTTCAGCAGAAAAATTGAAAAGGATTATCTTTATTTCCCCGCGATAATCGGAATCAATAGTCCCGGGAGCATTTAGCACTCCAATACCATGTTTGAAAGCTAACCCGCTTCTTGCTCTTACCTGAATCTCAAAACCTACGGGGATTTCAACCGAAAGGTTTGTAGGGATAGCACCAAAACTGTTTGCTTTAAGCACAATGCTGCCGTCAACGGCTGCCCTGATATCCATTCCTGCACTGCCTTCTGTTGCATAGTCCGGTAAAGGTATATCATTAAAGTTATTATCAATTCTTTTAATTTTAAGAGTAATATTTTCCATCAAAATCTTTTTAATTTCTTTTTAATAAATGAAGTTTCTCTTTTATCCAAAACACAGAAATAAATAGAGCCTATGAACAGCAGAAACAGCCCTGCTTTAACAGGAATAGTATTAATTTTCAAATATATACTATAATAATATGCACAGCCTATTATTAGTATGGAAGCAAATATGTTTATTATTTTTTTATATTCATATTCGATTCTGTAAAATTTCTGAGTTACAAAATAAAAGCCGGCTGCCATTACAAAATAGCTTATAAAAGTAGCAAAGGCGGCACCCATTATTCCAAAAACAGGTATAGCAAAAAAGTTAACCACAATATTTAACAAAGCTGCAAAACCAATTATAAAAGGTACATAGTTTGATTTTTCTTTTATAAAAATTCCCGCGGTAAATACAATATAGATGCCGTTAAACAAATAACCCAATAACACTACCGGAACAATATTTAATCCACCCCAATATGCCGGAGCAATTATTGCTCTGCCAAAAATTTGGATCTTAACCAGATTATCAATAAACAATGACAATGATATTAAGATGAAACCGCCTGAAATAGTAAAATAAGTCAGCACTTTTGAGAATAATTCTTTAGCATCTTTTTCATTTGCGTTCTGCATAAAAAACGGCTGCCATGCAAACTGAAACATGTTCACAAAAAGCATCATAAAGATGCCGAGTTTGTAATTCGCCTGATAAATACCGACAGTTTTCAAATCAGTAAGTTTTGCCAAAATGGGTCTGTCAATAACCTGAACTATCATTGCACCTATTCCCGCGGGTAAATAAGGCAGACCAAACTTAACTAAATGCTTATATAGATCTTTATGAATTTTAAACTTAAGCTTTTTCCAAATAGAAGGTATTAACAAAACCAACGATAAGCCTGATGCTGCAATGTTAGCAACAAAGACAGATTCAATTCCCCATTTCAATTTTAAAATAAAAAAGAGATTTAGCACCACGTTAAGAAGGATGTTAGAAACTTTAATAAAAGAAAACTTCTTGGCTTTTCTGTCTAATCTTAAAGCTACAAATGGGATAACAGCAAGTGAATCAACAATTAGGATAGCCGCAGTATAATAGACAAAGGAAAAATCTCTTGGGGCACCTAAAAAAGTAACCAGAGGTTCTCTAAAAATGACTATTGCCAAAGCAAACAAAACCGATGAAAATACTACTGATAGAAATGGCGTAGAAAAGTTATCTTTCTCATCGCCTATCTCTTTTTGCGAAGCATATTTTAGATATGCAGAGTCCATTCCATACAAAAAGATAATATTCATCAACCCAATAAATGCATAATAATTTGATATTATACCATATTGGTCGGGGATAAAAACATGTGTATAAAAAGGGACTAAAAGAAAATTAAGAAATCTGCCCAAAATAGTGCTTATTCCATAAATGGCAGTATCTTTTGTCAGTTGTTTAAGTTTATCAATCAAAGCATTTTAAAGATTAAAAATTGTTACAGCAATAGTAAAAATTAACGTGTCACCTAACAAGTCAAATAGTGATTTCTAAAGAAATATCCAACGCAATTACAGAATGAGTCAATGCGCCAACTGAGATAAAATCAACTCCGGTTTCGGCAATGTCTTTTACAGTTTCCAGATTTATTCCGCCCGATGCTTCAATTTTACTTTTATCCCCAATAATCTTTACTGCTTCTGCCATTATAGGGACTTCAAAATTATCAAGCATTATCACATCTACACTACACTCAAGAGCTTCTTTTACCTGCTCAAGGTTTTCCGTCTCAACTTCGATCTTGAAAGAAGTATTGTTTACATGGTTGAACTCTTTACACCTGTTAATTGCATTAGTAATTGATCCTGCCGCAGCAATATGATTATCTTTAATTAAGAACATATCATAAAGGCCAATACGATGATTTTCGCATCCCCCCATTTTTACAGCCATTTTATCGAGGATTCTAAGCCCCGGGACCGTTTTTCTGGTATCTATTATCTTTGCCTTTGTATGGCTTATAATTGACTGATACTGATTAGCCAAAGTTGCTATCCCGCTCATCCTCTGCATAAAATTAAGAGCCGTTCTTTCAGCTGTTAAAACTGAAACGGCTTTCCCGGTTACAATTGCAGCTATGTTTCCATACTTAACGGGCTCGCCGTCCTTTGAAAAAGTAGTAAACTGAAGCTCTTTATCAATATAATTAAAGACTTCTTTTGCAATTTCCAAACCTGCAATAATACCATCCTGTTTTATTATAAACTCGCCTTTGCATAATACACTTTCAGGAATAGCGGCTTTTGTTGTAATGTCTCCCGTCTTTACATCTTCTTCAATTGCGCTTTTTATTATTTGTATGATTTCATTCTGCATTCTCAAATTCCACTAATAATTTATTTATCATATCTGTATATAATACAGGGGGTTTTATAGGACGTTTGGTTTCTCTGCTGACAAAAACAAGCTTGACAAAACCCTCGACTACAACTATTCCACTTTCCTTTTTATATATTTTGTGGTCAATCCTTACAACCGGAGAATTAGCACCACTTACTTTACATTCAACAATAAGCATATCCTCATAAAAAGCGGGACTTTTATATGTAACACCCACTTCTTTAACCGGCATAAAGTAGCCCATATTTTCAATTTCAGAATATGGAAGGCCAAAATCTCTTAGCATTTCAGTACGTGCGCGCTCAAAATACTCAATATATCTGCCATGGTGCACATAATGCATCTGGTCTGTCTCAAAATACTGAACTCTAAGCTCATAATTATAAACAATCATAAAATCTTCTTTATATATTTCCATAAAACTCGTAAGCAAAAATAACCCCAAGCAGCCTAACCCGCAACTTATTGAGTTATCGAAAGTCTGACCTGAAATTGTAAGTCAACTAACTCATTAAAAATTCGAATTTTACTTGAGTAATTATTTACAAATCTTTTGTAATTTTACAATACTTAGGTTAAGACAATAGTTTAAACTGATTAATAATCAATAGTTTTCAGTTAGCAACCCTCGGCTTTAAAACCTTTACACTTAATTGTATTCATCCCAGCTTTTTACTTCAAGGTCATCAACACTATAAAGATTCATTGCCTTAATGAACCTTACCGCAAACTGCACATTAGTTATTAAAGAAATATTTAAGTCAACTGCTTTCCGCCGTATAATATAGTCACTGTCAAGTTCCACTTTTTCGCTGGTCTTTGGAACATTAATAATGAGATCAATTTTACCTTCGGCCATATAACTTAATATTGAAGGCTCAAGTTCATCAAAAGGCCGGTTCAGGGTCTCAACCTCAACATCATTTCTTTTATAAAAATCAGCAGTTCCCTTTGTACCGTACAAAGCCAGCCCCATGGCTTTAAGAGTTTTCACTTCCTCAAGCAGTTCAGCTTTTTGCTTAGTAGTACCTGTTGAAAGCAATACTCCTTTTTTGGGAATTCTGAAACCGGTGCTTAACAAACTTTTTAGAAACGCCTCATTAAAATCATCACCAAGGCAGGCAACTTCTCCTGTTGAAGCCATTTCAACCCCCAAAACAGGATCTGATCCTTTCAATCTTGTAAATGAGAATTGGGATGCTTTCACTCCAACATAATCCAGATCAAAAGAAGACTTGTCTATCTTTGCAACCTTTTCTTTCATCATCAGTTTTGTTGCAATTTCAATAAAATTTTTCTTAAGAACTTTTGAAACAAAGGGGAAACTTCGCGAGGCTCTTAAATTACACTCTATAACTTTAACTTGATTATCCTTAGCAATAAACTGCATATTGAATGGGCCGGTAATCTCAAGAGCTTTAGCAATCTGCTTAGTAATCATTTTTACCCGGCGCATTGTTTCCAGGTAAGTCCGTTGCGGTGGAAGCACAATTGTAGCATCGCCGCTATGGACTCCGGCATTTTCCACATGCTCGGATATTGCATAGCAGAACAATTTACCCTGATCTGCTACGGCATCAACTTCAATCTCTCTGCCCCCGGTAATAAACTTGCTTATTACCACCGGATGGTCAGGATTTATCTCCGCCGCTTTTATTAGGTATTCTTCAAGTTCGTCTTCTGAGAGTACAATTCCCATTGCTGCTCCGCTAAGTACATAACTTGGCCTTATTAAAACAGGATAGCCGACTTTGGCCGAAAATGCTTTAGCTTCCGCAATGCTCGTCAGCTCATTCCACTCTGGCTGGTCTATATTATGATTATCTAATATTTGTGAGAACTTGTGCCTGCTTTCCGCATTATCAATTTGAGCAGGAGATGTCCCCATAACTTTAACTCCGTTTTCAAAAAGCTTAACAGCCAGGTTATTTGGAGTCTGCCCGCCCATCGAAAGAATAACGCCATCAGGATTTTCCTTCTCATATATGTCAAGCACTCTTTCAAATGTGAGCTCTTCAAAATAAAGCTTATCACAAATATCATAATCGGTACTTACTGTTTCCGGATTACAATTTATCATAATGGTTTTATACTCTGACTTAGCCAACGCAAACACAGCGTTTATGCAGCACCAGTCAAACTCAACCGAGGACCCAATTCTGTATGCCCCGCTCCCCAGTACTACGATCTGATTTTTTTCCTTAACTTTAATATCATCTTCATCACCGTTATAGGTCATATAAAGATAATTTGTCTGTGCAGGAAATTCCCCGGCAAGGGTATCAATCTGTTTTACTACGGGAACGATATTTAATTTTTTTCTTAACTCCCTCACCTCCAGTTCACCTGTGTTTAATACGGCTGCAATCTGACTGTCTGAAAATCCCTTCTTCTTAGCCCTTCGTAAAATATCAGGATCAATGTTTTCAATAGTAAAACCTGACAACTTCTTTTCGGCATTAATTATATTATTCATTTTATACAAAAACCATTTAGTAATTTTTGAGAGTTCATGAATTTTTTCAACTGACATCCCCTGCTTTAACGCTGCCGCAATAGCAAATATTCTTCTGTCAGTAGGATTTTTAATCTCTGATTTCAGGTCCTCAAAAGTCAAACCGTTTTCACTAAAGCCAGCCATACCTTTATCAAGCATTCTGATCGCCTTTTGTAGAACTTCTTCAAAAGAACGCCCGATAGACATTACTTCACCGACTGACTTCATCTCACTGCTAAGAGCGGTAGATACATTCCTAAACTTTTGCAAATCCCATCTTGGAAATTTTAAGGCAATGTAATCTAGTGCCGGTTCAAAGCAGGCCGAAGTTTCTTTAGTAATAATATTTTCAATTTCATTAAGAGCATACCCCAGACTTAGCTTGGTAGCAATAAAGGCCAGCGGATAGCCTGTAGCCTTGGATGCGAGAGCCGAACTTCGACTTAATCTCGCATTTACCTCAATTATCCTGTAATCATCAGAAAAGGGCGAGAGCGCATACTGTATGTTGCACTCACCAACAATACCAAGGTGTCTTATAAGTTTAATGCCAATTGAACGGAGACTAAAATTTTCCCTTGCTGTAAGAGTCTGAACCGGAGCTACCACAATTGAGTCCCCCGTATGTATTCCCATAGGATCAATGTTTTCCATGTTGCATATGGTAATACAGTTATCATACTGATCCCTTACAATTTCATACTCAACCTCTTTCCAGCCGTAAAGAGATTCCTCAATTAAGACCTGACTAGTAAAAGTGAAAGCCCTTTGGGCTCTCTCTTTTAGCACCTGTTTATTTTCTACTATTCCAGATCCAAGCCCCCCAAGAGCATAAGCAATTCTCAACATCACAGGAAAACCGATCTCTTCCGCGGCTGTAATTGCCTCATCAATATTACTTGCAGTCCTGCTTTCAGGTATTTTGAGCCCGGCTTGGTTTACCTGATCAGCAAAAAGCTGTCTATCCTCAGTATTTTTAATTGTTTCAACAGGAGTACCCAAGACAGAAATGTTATATTTCTTTAGGATTCCTTTATCATAAAGTTCCACACCTGCATTTAAGGCAGTCTGCCCTCCAAAGCTAAGCAATATACCGTCAGGTTTTTCTTTTTCAATAATTTTTTCAATAAACGTAGTTCTTATAGGGAGGAAATAAACTTTGTCTGCAAAGCTTTCTGAGGTCTGGATAGTAGCAATATTTGGATTAATTAAAACCGTATAAATTCCGTCTTCTTTCAAAGCCTTTATTGCCTGACTCCCGGAATAATCAAACTCTCCTGCCTGCCCTATCTGCAATGCCCCTGATCCTAAAATAAGTACTTTTTTTGGTTTTCTTTTTTTTATCATTTTAATCTCTTTGCTTTAATGCTCTAATAAACATATCAAATATAAACTCGCTGTCATCAGGGCCGGGAGAGGCCTCGGGATGAAATTGAGAACCGAATAATGGTTTCGAAATATGGAATATGCCTTCATTAGTGCCGTCATTATCATTTATAAACCATTCACGCCAATCCTGTGGAAGTGTTTTTGCATCCACCGCATAACCATGATTTTGTGAAGTGATATAGCATTTCTTTGTACCTACTTCCACCGCAGGTTGATTTAATCCTCTATGACCATACTTTAACTTATACGTGTCCCCGCCTGCTGCAAGGGCTAAAATCTGGCAGCCAAGGCATATCCCGAGAACGGGTTTGTTATCATTGAGTATCTTTTGGATATGCATAATTGTCTTAACACATTTTTTAGGATCGCCGGGCCCGTTGGATATAAGCACTCCGTCATATTCCATAGTAGTAAAATCATAATCATACGGAACTCTGATGACGGTAATATCCCTTAATAAAAAAGCATTTATTATGTTATTCTTAGTCCCGCAGTCCACAAGAACAATTTTCTTTGGGCCCTTTTCATACACATGAATCTCTTTAGTGGACACTTCTCCAGCTAAATCCCTGCTGTTAGGATCTTCAAAATCAATATCAATTTTATCATCAACAATAATTTTAGCCGGCATTGTTCCTGCTTCCCTCAGCCTTTTGGTAAGCATTCTTGTATCAATTCCTGTAATGCCGGGAATTTTATTTTCATACATCCAATCGTTTAAAGATTTTACAGAAGTGTAATGCTCAAATTCCTCTGACAACTCAGAGACTACAATAGCTGAGCATTGTATTGAATCAGATTCAAAATTTATTCTCATCCCTTCCAGACTAAGAGTATCTGCAGGGACACCATAATTGCCAATGAGGGGATAAGTGAAAACCAGTATTTGTCCTTTATAAGAAGGGTCCGTCATTGTTTCAGGGTAGCCGACCATACCTGTATTAAAAACGATTTCACCCGAGATGTTTATTGGATAGCCAAATGAATAACCTGAGAAAATAGAACCGTCGCTTAGAACCAATTTCGCTTCTGTCTTTTTCATACGATACAATATTCCTATTCCGCTGTTTTGTGCGGTTAATTTTTTCTACATCAAAAAGTAATAATTAAGGTAAAATAATAGAAATGTTTTATTATTTGGGAATTAAAGTTAAAAAATATCCCATATCAGAGCAAGGTTAAAACTGATCTTATGTTAAGGAAACTCCGTTTTGCCAATTCAAATTTATACTACTCTATTTAATTGTGCACAGGTAATTGTTAACTGTTAATTGGAATTAAAGGATCCTTTGAAACTTTAAACATAAGCACAATTCCGACTATGGCAGAAATAATTGCCGATACTATAAAAGCCCAGAACGGGGAAAAACTGTCCCATATAACACCGGTTGCAAAACTGCCAAGCATTATGGCAAAGCTGGAAAGCATAGTCAACAAACCAATTGCACTCCCTTTTTGCTTATTAGGAATGATGTCAGATATCCAGGCTTTCATTACACCTTCAGTGGCAGCAGCATAAATGCCATAAAATACAAACAAAACAACTATAGCATTAAAGCTGTCAGATAGTCCGAATCCGAGATAGACTAATGAGAAAAGAAACATCCCAGCGGTAAAAATAGTTTTTTTGCCGATTTTATCAGACAACGCCCCCAGCGGATATGATGACAGTGCATAAACAATATTATATAAAATATAACTTACAACTGCATACATACTGTTATTTGCAACCTTACCTGCTCTTAAGATTAAAAACACATCACTACTGTTTGCAAATGAAAAAATTGTAAATAACACTAAAAGAATTTTATATTCACGTGGAGCTGCTTTATAAAAGCCCCTGTAATTTAGTGCCTTTTTCTTCGATGGTTCTAATGATTCTGCCCGGTCTCTCACCATAAAAGTAAAAGCAACGGCAATTAGTGAAGGGATAAAAGCGACAAAAAATATTAACTTATAATTATTTGGATAGAAGTACAACAAGACTAATGCAACAACCGGGCCCAGTGCCGCCCCTAAAGTATCCATTGCTCTGTGAAAGCCGAATATTGCACCTGAATTTCCATTAGTAGAATAGCTGCCCAACAAGGCATCCCTTGGAGCTGTGCGAACACCCTTACCAATTCTGTCTGCAATTCGTGAGGTTATAACTACAGGGATTGCAGGAATAATTCCAGGAAGCGGTTTGGATAATGCTGAAAGCCCATAACCTATTGAAACAAAGATGGATCTTTTTTTAACTTTATCGGAAAGGAAACCGAAATATCCCTTAAGTATGCCTGCCGTAAACTCAGCTACTCCCTCGAGCAGGCCAACTAAAGCCATTGAGGCACCTAAAACAGAAGTAAGAAAAACAGGCATAACCGGATAGAGCATCTCGCTTGCTATATCGGTAAATAAAGATACTAAGCCTAAAAGGATTACCGCTTTGGGGAATTTACTCTTTATCATAAATCTCTATGTAAAAGTAATTAATAATGCTGAATACAAAATAACTATTTTTTGTTAAATAAATTACTACCCGATAATAACCCGTAGAGAACAAATCCATTTGATTATTAAACAAGTACTGAGGGACAATATTGATAGTTTTTTATTTGCTTGCTTTGGAAGCACAATATGGGAAATGCAACACATACCTGACTCTAATTGCTAAAAAAATGCCGGTACAATTTTTACATTTATACCGGCATAACTTTACAAACTTTCAACTTTATAAACTTTAAAAACTTTATAACTTTCAACTTTACAAACTACTTAAGAAGCATCAATTTCTTACTTATAAAGCTCTGTTTATGTGTACTATTATCATTTATACACACTCTAAGTATATAAAGGCCGCTGCTAACAACTGCACCATAAGAATTCCGACCATTCCAATTATAAGTTTTTAGTCCTGGAGTTTCCTCACCCCTATTAAGAGTTTGTACAAGTCTACCTAAAATATTAAATATTTCAATACTTACTTTAGAAGGATTCTTTAGATTGACCATTATCCTGGTAGAAATATTAAATGGGTTTGGGTAAACACTGCAAAAGACGGAATCAACTCGATCAGTCTTCTCAACCAGCAACGGTGATTCATCAAAAGGATTATGCATAAAATGGATAGTGTCATTTGGTTCTAATGCAAGCATTGCAGAGAAATCACACAGCAAATTATGCTTTAGCGCCAACGCAACAATTAATGCCGTATCAGCCGGATGTACATTTAGAAGTGCCTTAATCTTTTCATTACCAATCATCGAGTTTATAATTGTTTCACGCTGCGTCGTGTCATGAGATAAAGGGAATACCAAATTTTTTGTAATTAAAGAATCATTTTTAATAATCCTTGCTGATATATCAAATGAGATATTTGATACTCCTTTTGTTGCACCAATATACATCTTGGGATTATCCGGGATTACCGGCTCTAATTTAATCTCGCGAAAATCGGTAATTAGTTGAGCAGAATTATCTGCTTGGGCTGTTATTTGAATCGGTGTAATAGGAGCAATAGTAATAGGTAATAAACCAGAGCAAATAGTAATTACATCATTATTAAAGGATTCAAAATGAATACCACCCGATTTTTGGGAAATAAAATTCATCAAAAGTCCGCTGCCATAATAAACATTACCATCATATGTAGTCATTGGAGGGACAATGCTTTGTCCGGTTAGCAGATTTACTGAACTAAAGGTTGGTTTATTCTGCCCATATTGAGCTAAATAATTATCAGCCCAGGAAGATGCTCCTGAAGGAGAAAGTAAGCTATCGCTATTACTGACAACAACTACTTTGTTGAAAGAGCTTTCCTGATGCAATGATTTTAAATAGATATAAAGCTCAATGAGTTGCCGATATCGTTTCTCATAAGATGAGCCGACACCAAGCAACGGTGCATTAAGAATCCTTTTTAATGCAGCATCATCATTAAACTCCCACATACCGGAGACCACTATCAACCCATTACCAATGCGTTTGGAGATTACAGTTGGCTCTCCTGCTGCATTTTTCAGTTCTATTCTGACCCCAGGGTCATTATACTTCAGGAAATAAGTTCCGGCATGGTCTACCGATTCAGGGAAATCCAAACCGATATTACCTTCTGTTTCTCTATATAGAGTAACATTTTCGTGAACTTGTTTCAATGTTTGCAGACCATCAATATAATGAGTAGCTATCTGTTCGCGTCCATCACGGTTGTAATCAAAATAAGTTAAATATCGTCCTCCATTGTAGAATAATGAATCGGTACTTGCAAGTATTTGATTAAGTTGAGATTGATCAAGTGTATACGTCCATCCATAGCAGTATGACGCTATTGTTGATGAAGATGAGAAATATGGCTGAGCATCCATTAAATCATATTTTGTCGTCACATTTGCTATTGAATCAATCCCAGTGATATCCCAATTATTTCTTGCATGTCCGTCCGCGAATAGTAGAGTCTTTTTTGTAACCATAAGTGTAGAGTCAAAAAATGCACTATTAAAAAGTGAACTTATTGCTTCTGTTATATTTGCCGAATCTGCAGGCATATAGTTGGAAAACACTTTCTTTATTTTTCCCGCCCCGGCAATAACAATATTGAACTCATCATTCTGCTTCAATGATGCACGTAAAAACTGAGGGAGTTTTTCCTGAAGACTTAATCGGGATTTATCCAGGTTTCCGCTCAAATCTAATGCAAATACTAATTTCTTACTGCTTGAATCCACAGGAAGTGAAAAAAGGTTCTTTGAATTAAACATTAATTGAAAATAGCGCTGGGTATTATCGTTTTCATTTGATTTGAAATATGCATTCTGCGATGATGTTAAACTATATGTTAAATTTAGAGTATTCAAGCTTTTAATATTATTAATAACATACATTTTATAATGATAATCTAGTGTATCCAGCAGGTCGCTAAATTGAGCATTTGGCAGTTCCTTTATTGCCGGAACTAAATCAGCATACTGCTCAGTTCGAAAGAGTATTTTAAGAGACTGCACGTTATTATTACTGCTTTTTAGAAGATCCAAAGGCATTGCTGCTAAAATATTGCTTTGTAATGAACGTACCGGGGTTATAAAATTCATTTTAATTTTTCTAAAGGACCCCGGGGTCAACGGAAAGATATGAAGCTCATACTGATTCCCCTTTTTTACAAGAAAGGCCGGATCACGTTTCATAGATACAATAGAATCATAAATATGCCGGGCTGTCCAAGTATCCAGAACAATTGCCTTCATTACACTGTCCCCAATCCAAAGCCACAAATCATTTACAGTACTTCCCTGCGGCAATTCAAAACGATGAATTATTTCAGCCTGGGGATAACCGCTAAATTGATTATGGTCTGAATATTCCATGTACAATGATTGTTCGATGTAGCCGCCAAAAGGCTGAACAACAAGTGTAGCGTGATCAATATATCCAGGTCTGGAATTATAGACATTCGGGACTTTTACAACCAATTCATTGATTGCAAAAGTTAATGGCGAAATTAAAAGCAGAATAAGTAAAGCAAATTTTTTCATAATATTTCCTTGACCATTTAAATGAACTGAAGATATACACATAAAACTTAAATGAAATTTAGGGAAATGATTTCTAAATGTCAAATGTTTCAGTACTTAACCACTAAATTTGTTTGTTTAATAAACAACCCTGGCTAAATGATTATAAAGAAATATCATCATGACTTTATAAATTCTCAACTTTCAACTTTCAACTTTATAAACTTTAAAAACTTTATAACTTCAACTTTACAAACTTTATAAACTCTAAAACTTTTTTCTTCAGTTCCCCGGGATAATAATTCCCTGAGTTCTTTTTGCGCGCGGAAAGCGGCTTTTAATTCCGTGTTCTGAGCCAATTGCCGTCCCCAGCAGATTGCCTAAATAGCTTACGACACACTGTGCACGCTCATAAGGTGTCTTAACAATTCCGCCCTCAAGATATCTTTTAGCTTCTTCTTTGTCTTTAAGATCATATATGTTTTTTGTAAAATACTTTTCCAGCACTTGTGCAGCCTGAGTATGCAGTGTTATATCATCATTTTTATCAATAACACCAAACCTGGTGCCTGCTTTTTCAAAGAAACCCAGCTTGTCATTCTGCCTGTCTCTGTTAACGAAATTAAGGTCATTACCTTTAAGCAGATATTTGTATTCAGCAAAAACATCTAAAGGAATTCCAAATAAAGCAGCTAAATCCTGAATCTGCTTTTTTATCTGTTTGCTTTCAAAACTCAATATCTTTATATCCTTAAATCTCTCTTCAGTCGGCTCCATGGCATTTGTGTAGTCAATTTTCTGAAATTTTGCGACAAAAAAGCCGTCAGAGTCAGCCTCCCATGGAATAATTCGTCTCGTTTTAGCAAGAGAGGGATCAAACTTCAATCCCTCAAAACCAGTAAATCCGTCAATTGATTTTACCGGTAAAGTTACATCAACCAATTGGACAGGATATTTCTCCAAAACCTTATTTACAACAAATTCATTTTCTTCTACCGTTAAAGTACAGGTTGAATAGACAATAGTCCCACCCGGTTTTGCCATCTTTATAGCACCTACTAAGAGTCTAAGCTGCATTTCGCTTAATCCTTTTACCGTGTCTTCATTCCACCATTTATTTACTTCCTCCTTTTTCTGGATAATCCCCAGCCCGCTGCACGGAGCATCAACAAGAATTTTATCAAAAGAAGAATCAAATATTTTACTCAACCATTCGCCCCTGTTATGAATAATTCCGGTATTAACAAGACTCATCCTGTCAACATTGTAAGAGAGCATCTTAACACGGTCGCTTGAAATTTCATTTGCAGCAAGAGTACCTTTATTCCCCATCATCTCAGCCATTTGAGTAGTCTTGGAACCGGGAGCAGAGCATAGATCCAGAACATAGTCCTCACTTGTTGGATTTACAACCAAAGGAGGCATCATTGAAGATAGCCCCTGCATATAAAAATGCCCCAGTATGTGTTCTAATGTTTTTCCGGTAAGATTATTTCCGTCCACAACCTTAATCACATTTGGGAGCAAGGGAAATAATTCTGCTTTTATCCCGTAATAATTACTTAAATCATTTATTAATTTTTGAGGGGTAGTTTTCAGATTATTAACTCTAAGATAAAGAGCCGGATCCTGATCAATAAAGCTAAGATAATTCTTTGCCTGTTCTTCACCGTAAAGTTTTGTAATATAACCGTAAATATTGCTGCTTAATTCTGCCATTTGTATAATATTGATAATTATGAATAGTGTAAAATTACACAAAATACACAAGCATTAAAACCCAGTAATAATGCAGTCTAAACCTCGATTCACATACTTAATACGATGAAAAGAGTTTAATCTTCCGCTTTAGTAGTGTTAATTCAGAATGAAAAATATTTTCTTTATACGATAGACTATAATTCTTTTTTAGCTGTCCTTGCTATAGCCATTTCCACAAGTGCGGCAAGCAAAGCAAGCACAACAAACATCTTCCAAAGCTCTGAGCCAAACCGCGCCTGTAAAATTAATTTAGCAGGGTCATTCTTGGGGTCTATAGAAGTATATGCCCCTTTGAAATTAATATCTTTCAGGTATGCCAGTAATTCCTTTTCCGGTAAATATTTACTTGAGGATTCCTGTGGATTGAAATTTACCGGTATATAACTAACAGTTCTGCCGCCGGATAGTATTTTATAAATACCGGCAGCATCTGAATTGTTATATGTTAAATACTTCTGATCTTTTGTAAGCTGTAAATATTCTTCAGCCTTGTCAGGCTTTATTATATGTATCTGATTGGAATAAACCTGTTCTGTGTTTACCTGCAGCTCTGTACCTGTAAAGTACTCCGTATTATCGGCATTTTTAGAAGACAGATAAGTAATTATTTTATTTATTAATGGCGGGAATATGGCCTTAACCGGAAAATTTCCGCTTGTTAATTCAGGAGATGAAGCCATAAATATTATTTTCCCTTTACCGGATTTATACTCAGTAAGAAAGGAATTTCCATTTTGCAACGATATTATATTCTGCCCGCCCCCTTTTATTTTAAAGAACCTATAAATTTCAGGGGAATCAAATGCCCTGTTTTGTTCACCGGCAAATATGTTATTAAAAATAGGATGCCTGTATTCCACTTTATCAAATAATACCTTACTGCCTGAACCTGCGGCTCCCCCTTCAAGGCTTGTTGGTTTAGTAATACCTAAAATGCCGCAAACTGACTGCATTCCGGAAAGATTAGAGCCGGCACCCGGCATTACAAAAACACCTCCGCCATTTTGCACATATTTATTTATTCTGTCAAAGCTGTTTGTACTCTCTGATCCTATAATTATAATCGCATTAAACTGGTTTACGTCCACCGAAGCAATTTGGTTAAACGACTTTTGCTGTACTTTTATTGTACCTGTTTCTCCCGAGGCTGACAGTACTAAATTTATATACTCGGCATCTGCCGGAGTAGAAGCAAAAATGATTAATGGAATTTCTTCAGGAATATTAATTGCAGTATATCTGATATTGTCATAGGCAATATCATCATCTTCCAACTGAGCAGATATGCTGGTAAAGCCACTCCCTTTTAACGTTGCATCAATAGTAATAGTTTTGGATTCACCCGCCTTAAGGGTAACAGTCTTCTGTCCAGTCCTTTCCTCATTCATAAAGACAGACACTACTCTGTTCTCTGCCTGGTTTATGGAATGGTTTGTTACCAGAACATCTATCCCTATTGTCTTATTCTTCTCAAATATTTGGTTGTTAATTGATATTTTATCAATACTTAAATTAAATACTTCTTTAGGAGGAAAGCGGAACGCATACAATTTTGTCCGGCTGTCCAGCAACTCACTTAAGTTAGATATTTCATCTTTTTTAGGCAGACTGTTATCCTGTAAATCCGTAAACAAGTAAATTTCCTTATTGAAATTTTTAGAGTCGTTGAGTAACCGGGCAGCGCTAACAATAGACCGGTTGATATTACTTGAGATAGACGCAGGTTTGATTCCGTCAATTTTCTGCTTAATATTTTTTAAATCGCTTGAAAAAACTTGTTCATTCTTCATCTCAGAGACCAGCACTATTGCAGCTTCATCTCCGTCCTGAAGATTATTTATAATATTTCGTGCCGCTGCTTTTGCCTGGTTCAAGTATGATCCTTTTTCATTTACAAGAGACATACTATAAGTATCGTCAAAGATAAAAACTGCCGAAGTCTTTGCAGCCGAAGTAGTACCGAATATTGCCGTACCCTTAAGTGCAGGTCTGGAAAAAGCCATTACTAAAAATATTATTATCAGAACCCTTAAGGCAAGCAACAACCATTGGCGAATTCTTATCTTGCGTACTTTGTTCTTCTGGAGTTCCTTTAAAAAAGTCAGAGTACTGAAGTCAATTTTTTTTAACTTCCGCAAATTCAACAAGTGAATAAGAATGGGAATTGAAGCTGCCAGCAGCCCGAACAGTATTGATGGATTCAGAAAAAGCATTTATAAGCTATATTATACTTGTTTTTAATTTTACAACTTTCATTTAAACTTAATAAACTTTCAAAAGAATGTAAAGGATTATCATTTGAATTCAATTCTGAATATTCTTCCCCATAATAGTAAATATAGTGACCTTTTTATTCTCCATTTATTATATCACGATTTATTATATATTTGAACACCTGAATAAAATTACTTGGATTAAAAATGCTATCATTAGATAAAAACAAATTTGGTAACTCCGAAATTTATATTTCAAAGCTTGGTTTTGGAGCCGGAGAGATTGGAGATTTTAATATCTCTGATAATGACGCTGAAAAAATTTTGACAAAAGCGTTTGATTTAGGAATAAATTTTTTCGACACAGCACGCGGATATTTTGCTTCGGAAGATAGAATAGGCAGATTTTTATCCTCCAAGAGAAAGGATATTGTCCTCTCTACGAAAATAGGCTATGGCATTGCTGGTATTCAGGATTGGACTTATGACTCCATTATAGCCGGAGTGGATGAAGCATTAAAAAAATTGAAAACCGATTACTTAGACATTGTTCATTTGCATTCTTGCGATAAAGGAATTTTAGAGCAAGGGGATGTTATTAACGCTTTATTAAAAACAGTTGAAGCCGGAAAAGTCCTTGTACCTGCTTATTCAGGCGAGAATGATTCACTAAAATATGCTGTCGAATGCGGCGCTTTTAAGTCTATTCAGTCATCTATTAACATTACTGATCAGTTTAGTTTAAGGAATATAATTCCGGAAGCAAAGAGAAAAGGGATGGGAGTAATTGCCAAACGTCCAATAGCTAATGCTCCCTGGAAATATCCCACTAAACCGATTGGCAGTTATGTAGAAGAATATTGGTCAAGATGGCAGAAGCTTGCTATTGCGACAGATATTACTCCGGCTGAATTGTTTATCCGTTTTTCAGTTTTTGCAGAAGGTGTAAGCACTGCAATTACCGGCACGACTAATTTGGAACACCTGAAGACAAATATTTCTTATGTTAATAAAGGTCCATTACCGGCTGATGTCCTTTCAGAAATTAAGAACAAGTATGATTCTGTGAGCGATAATTGGCCAGGTGAGATATGATAAGCTGATTTTTTTACTAATTTTATGGTTTATCCCGGACTACTTTAAGCAGCCCGGAATAAGTTACAAATTTTATTTTAGCAAATATATTTTAAACCCGTAACCAGGCACAGTAATTTTCATACCCGGCATAAAAGCAAAATCAAGATCATTTGAATAAATATCTTTTAAAATTCTATTCTCAATTATATGCTGAACTTGATCGAAGTCTATTTCCACATTATTTTTATTTCCATTGATAACAAATAAAACCTTTTCATTCCCTAATGATTTAGTGTAATAATAAATTTCATTTACCGGCGGATAATGAGTAAATTTTCCGATAGAAATAGCTTTATATTCTTGTCTGAGGTGAAGAAGCTTTTTAACATGCTCAAACATATCATTTTCTGCTTTTGTCCTGCCGTCCGCTGTAAAAGCATTTCGTTTATCATTTGGAAAACCTCCAGGGAAATCCATTCTTAGTTCAGTATGCTCTCGCCCTCCTTTCATCCCAAGTTCGGTCCCGTATAGCAATTGGGGTATTCCCCTTGTGGTTAACACCATAGTAAGCGCACACTTCATTTTGGTAAAATTGCCGTTGGCTGCAAACATTCCCCTTTGATGGTCGTGATTATCCGGAAATATTAGTAAATTATTGGGGTTGGCATAAACAAAATCTTTTGCAAATACCTCATATATATTACTCAGTCCTTTAGTTCCGATTAGAAAATCCTGAATAGAGAACAGGGAAGCAAAATCCATTACTGATGGCAAATAGGAATTAAATTCACGTTTAAAAGGGGTATCTTTTTGATAATATGATAGAGTCACCGGGTCATCAATCCAGACCTCCCCAACAATATTTGTATTTGGGTATTCATCCAGAATAGCTTTGCCCCAATTGGACATAAATTTTTGGTTTGGAAACGGGTAAGTATCTTCTCTTATGCCATCCAAACCTGAGTACTCCATCCACCAAATCATATTTTGGATCAAATAATTAGCGACATAAGGATTTTTTTGATTTAGATCGGGCATACTTTCAGCAAACCATCCTTTTTCCATTTCGTCAATTGTTTTTTTGCTGCCGTAAATATCTGCAAAAGCTATTTTATTATGAGTAGTATAAGAGTGATTTTCTTTTGTTCCGTTTAGCCAATTAGCTACGGGAAAATCATAAACCCAGGGATGATTATCACTAATATGATTAGCCACATGATCAAAAATTATTTTGAGTCCTTTCTTATGTGCTTCATCAACAAGTCTTTTATATAATTCATTTGACCCGAATCTTGCGTCAATTTTATATAAATCCGTTGCAGAATATCCATGATAGCTCCCGCGGGTATTGTTTTCCAATACAGGGTTTATCCAGATTGCAGTAAACCCCATATCTTTAATATAATCCAGCTTGTCCAAAATTCCCTGTAAATCACCTCCATGTCTCATCCCGCCATTAGAACGGTCATATTCATCGCTCATACCAATAACATTATTGTTTGAGATGTCGCCATCGGCAAAGCGATCGGGAAATATTAAATAAATTGCATCCTTATTTGAGAAGCCTTGAAACTTTCCGGCAGTTGATTCTCTTTTCAGAACAGGAAAATCAATTGAAGCAGATGATGAACTATTTTTTAAGATAAGCTTGAATTTCCCCGGAGTAACACCCTTAGGTATTTCAATATCAATAAAAGCATAATCAGGGTTTATAATCTTGTGTACTTCAAGCAACTTAATTCCCGGTCTGTCAAATGAAGCTTCTATATTATTTAGATTTTTACCATATACCATAAGTTGAATTTTATTAAGATGCATTCCCTCCCACCAGTTTGGAGGCTCAACTTTATCAACTTTTATTTCCTGTCCAAAAAGTGATGACAGCGCGAAATATGCTATAATAGATATACGGGCTATTATTTTCATTTAATTTACCTGATTTGTTTTATATTTTAGAATTTAAATAATTTTAAAAATTCTATGTATAAATATATTATATTTTTATTTCTCTTTACTATTGTAACCGGGAATAGCAGCGCAAAATATTCTTTCAAAGCTGGTGACTCCACTAATGTTCCCGGAGCCGCAATTATGCTTATTGAAGACGGCACACCTGTAAATACTTATTGTACAGGTTATGCAAATCTTAAGACTAAGGAACTGATCAATTCCAATACAAATTTCAGATTAGCCTCTTTAACAAAGCAGTTTACGGCCGCCGCCATTCTGATTTTAGTACAGAAAGGGAAATTAAAACTTGAAAATACCCTTACAAGTATATTTAAAGATTTTCCTAAATATGGTGAAAATATTACAATTAAGCACTTGCTTACTCACACTTCAGGCATTGTTGATTATGAGAGTTTAATACCCGAAAGCACCAAGAAACAGCTTAAAGACAAAGATGTACTTAAAATGCTTTCTAGAATTGATTCTGTTTACTTCTTACCCGGTGATCAGTATAGATACAGCAATTCTGGTTATGCCCTGCTGGCTTTGATAGTCGAAAAAATATCGGGCAAAAAGTTTGCTTCTTTCCTAAAAGAAAATATTTTTACTCCCTTGGAAATGTCTAATACAGTGGCCTATGAAAATGGAATCTCCGTAATTAAACATAGAGCTTTGGGTTATACCTATAATGGAACTGAATATGAAGAAGATGATCAAAGCTTAACAAGTGCAGTTTTAGGTGATGGCGGTATTTACTCAAATTTAGAAGATCTGTGCAAATGGGATCAGGCACTGTACTCAGAAGTGTTGCTGAAAAAGCCCCTGCTTGATTCTGCTTTTTCCAAAGCTACACTAAATTCCGGCAAAAAAATTGATTATGGATATGGCTGGGAAATAAATGATGCTGACGGAATAAAAATTTTACAGCATACCGGTAATACTGTCGGTTTCACTAATAAAATTGTAAGAATTCCTGAAAGGAATCTATCCCTTATTATTCTTACTAATAAAGATGATACTGACGTGGACTTCATGTCCAAGGAAGTAATAAGCCAGTTATTAAAACCAACAGATGAAGAAGATAATGAAACCTTTTGACATTCCCGAAATATATAAGAGCTCAATTATAAGCGAAATTAAAGCTAAAAGGAAAAGTAATGACTCAAAGAAAAAAAATTTCTCACCTACCGAACTGGATTTTGGGCCTGTAAAATTTATAATTGCTAGACACTTTGGCTTTTGTTTTGGAGTAGAAAATGCTATTGAAATTGCATACAGAACAATTAATGAAAATAAAGGAAAAAGAATTTTTCTTCTTTCAGAAATGATTCATAATCCCGGAGTTAATGAAGACCTTTATAATCAGGGTGTAAGATTTTTAATGGATACATCGGGAAAACACATATACGATTGGAACAATTTAACCGCAGATGATATTGTTATAATTCCTGCTTTTGGCACTACTCGTGAAATTGAAAGTATTTTAAAAGAAAAGAACATTGACCCTTATAAATACAACACAACTTGCCCTTTTGTTGAAAAAGTTTGGAATAGGGCAGGACAACTTGGAGAAAATAATTATACTGTAATTATTCACGGCAAACATTTTCATGAAGAGACCAGAGCAACTTTTTCACATTCAAAGTCCAAAGCACCATCCTTAATTATTAGAGATTTGCAGGAAGCTGACATATTATCCAAAATTATCACTAACCAGATCCCTGAAGAAAATTTCTATGAAATCTTTAAAGACAGATATTCGCAAGGGTTTGATGTAAGCAAAGATTTATTACATATTGGTGTTGTAAACCAAACCACAATGCTCGCTTCTGAGACAGAAGAGATCTCCCTACAATTAAAAATGGCAATGGAAAATAAATTTGGTGTTGAAAATTCTAAAGAGCATTTTGCAGATACCAGGGATACTCTTTGCTATGCTACCAATAATAACCAGACTGCAACAAAAGAACTATTGAAAGCAACGGCAGATTTCGCTATTGTAATTGGAGGATATAACAGTTCAAATACCAGCCATCTCGTAGAGCTGCTGGAATCCAAATTCAAAACATATTTTGTTTCATCGGCAGATAATATTGAAAAGGACTTTATTATACATTATGATCTTAAAAGCGGGCAAGAATTACATGGACATAACTTTTTAACCAGCGAGCCGGTTAACATTGTTTTAACCAGTGGGGCAAGCTGTCCTGACTCTGTGGTGGATGCAATTATTTTCAAATTTTTATCCTTCTTTAACATAAGCAAGGATATAGAATCAGTATTAGGCGAATCCTTATCAAAATAATTTTTATTCTGCCTTTATACAAGTAATAGGGGCCCAGCCGGGAAATAACATTCCGGTTTCAACTAAAAGTCAAATTCAATATTTACTCTCAACCCTGATTGCCTGCCGATAACATATTTAGTAATCAAGGATGCGGGTGCTAACAACTTTGTCCCGATACCTATCGAAAAAAGCGCATTGCTGTCATTAGCTCTGCTAATTCTTCCTTCAGATAAATTCTTATAAAAATTAAATGAATAGCTGAGATTCAAATCACTAAAGAAGTCCCTGCCTAAAATCATATAATTTCTGCTTTCAAAACCAAGCTCAAATTTATTAAAGTCCTGAACAGATACTTTTTCTCCCCAAAGATTTCCGTGCAGGTATGTGCCGACCGCCTTCAATGTTACTTTTTTTTCATTAAACGTTTTTAATACTGTAGAAAAGGAGGCACCATAATATTCACCATTTCTGCCGACTTGATAATTAAAACCTGTTGATAAGTTTTGGCAAAAAGTAAAAGATGCAAAAAGTGAAATTAACAGTAAAAGATTTTTCATAACATACCTTAATATATTGGGTTAAAAGGTTTTAATAAAAATATTAAACAGGAGTATAAAAGTCAACAAGCACGTCATCTGCAACACCGAACTCATTTTTATCATCCAAAATAATCACGAAATTTGGAACAGTTTTTAATTATCTTCCCACCATTTAGGACAATGACCGGCAAATAGTTCATTTTTAGCTGATTTTCAAGGTTTCCGTAATTTATCGTCCTAAATTTTACTATTTTTTAGGACGATAATATTTTTCAATATAAATTATACTGAAATAACCTTAACTGATTTGCCATTCTTTTAGTTATATTTTACGTTCATTATTGAACACATTTTACAGTATAATTATTAGATAATTTTTAGTAAATTTATAAGTTATTATTTACAATTTTGTAAGAAAAGGTTTTTTGATATGCCTATAGAAATTAGATCAACGACTATATTAGGACTTGTTCATAACGGTGAAGCCGCAATAGGTGGAGACGGACAAGTAACACTCGGCAATACTGTTATGAAACATAACGCAATGAAAATAAGAAAGATATCCGATGGGAAAGTATTATGCGGATTTGCCGGAGCTTCTGCAGATGCATTTACATTAATGGAAAGATTTGAAGATAAGCTTGAACAATATCGCGGAAACGTTCACCGTGCTGCCGTTGAACTGGCTAAAGACTGGAGAACCGATAAATACTTACGCAAACTAGAAGCAATGCTTGCCATTATATCAGAGGATAAAGCTTTTATTATTTCCGGAAATGGAGATGTGATTGAACCTGATGACCAAATAGTTGCTATTGGATCAGGTGGTATGTATGCGTTGGCAGCAGCTAAAATGCTTAAAAAATTCAGCAACCTATCAACTAAAGAAATTGTGGCTGAATCTCTTAAGACCGCTTCAGAAATTTGTATTTATACAAATGATAAAATTCACGTTGAAGTAATAGATAAAAAAGGGAAATGACACATGGATAATAATACGGAATTAACTCCCTCACGAATTGTTGTAGAACTGGATAAATATATAATTGGACAAACTGATGCTAAACGGGCTGTAGCTATAGCTTTGCGTAATAGGTGGAGAAGATTGCATGTTACTTCTGATTTACGCGATGAAATATTGCCAAATAATATTATTTTAATTGGCCCTACAGGTGTAGGTAAAACTGAAATTGCACGCAGATTGGCTAAACTTGCCGAAGCGCCTTTTATTAAAGTTGAAGCATCAAAGTTTACTGAAGTAGGTTATGTAGGACGCGACGTTGAGTCAATGATTAGGGATTTGACTGATTATGCTGTTAGCATGGTTAAGTCAGAGATGATGGAAAAAGTACAGTCCAAAGCTATTGCTCTTGCTGAAGAAAGAATTTTGGATATGCTGATTCCTCCCGTTAAGAAGACGCAAACCAATGATGAGGAAAAAGAGCTTGACGAAAAGAACGAGGCTTATCAGAATCAGAAAACCAGAGATTGGATGCGTGATAAGCTAAAAAAAGGTGAACTTGATGATAAATTGATTGAATTTGATTCAGCTTCTACTCCAACCGTTGGCATGCAGGTTCTTGGGCCATTTGGAATGGATGATATGGGCATCAATATTCAGGAAATAATGGGCAGTATCTTACCAAAGAAAAAGAAAAAGAGAAAAACTGCAATTAAAGAAGCACGCACTATCTTTGCGCAGGAAGAAGCTCAAAAGCTTATAGATATGGAAATTGTACAAAAAGAAGCAATAGAAAGAGCTGAGAACTCAGGAATTATCTTCATAGATGAAATAGATAAAGTAGCTTCCTCCGGTGGAAAAGGTTCCGGGCCGGATGTTTCGAGAGAAGGTGTCCAGCGCGATCTTCTCCCAATTGTTGAGGGTTCTAACGTTAATACCAAATATGGCATAGTTAAGACCGACCACATCTTATTTATTGCCTCCGGTGCTTTCCATATGTCAAAACCGTCTGATTTAATTCCTGAACTTCAGGGGCGTTTCCCTATTAGAGTTGAGTTAAAAAGTCTTACAGAGGCTGATTTTATAAAAATTCTTACCATACCGGAAAACGCTTTAATTAAACAATATGCCGCCCTGCTTGAAACGGAAGGTGTAAAAATTGAGTTTGTAAAATCAGGTATTAAGGAAATTGCAAGAATTGCCTCAGAGGTAAATGATCAGGTAGAGAATATCGGGGCAAGACGCCTTCATACCATTTTAACTACTTTATTAGATGATATTCTTTTTAATGTACCCGATAAAATGCCTGACAGCGCCTTAAAAATTGATGATAAACTTGTTAAGGCTAAATTGGATAAAGTTGTGAAGAACAGAGATTTAAGTAAATATATTTTATAAACCAAGACTTTAAAGAATGTGTTAAATGGATTTTGTTGAAAAATTAGAAAAGATTAAAGATAAATTTGAGAGAATTAACCAGCAGTTATCCGATCCGACTTTTATGGATGACAGGAGTAGAGTAGTCTCTTTAAGCAAGGAAAGAAGTGAATTAACTCCTATTATTGAAGCTTATAATCAATATGCTGCACTGATAAAGAATATTGAAGGAAATAAAGAGCTTATTGAATCGGAGGCTGACAAAGAGCTGGCTCAGTTAGCCCAGTTTGAATTGAAAGACTTAGAAGCTGATAAAGAAAAGATGGAAGAAGAAATAAAGTTTCTAATGCTTCCAAAAGATCCAAATGATAACAAAGACATTATTATGGAAATCCGGGCAGGTACGGGCGGCGAAGAAGCTGCTCTATTTGCCGGAGATTTATTCAGGATGTACACACGCTATGCAGAAGTAAAAGGCTGGAAAATTGAACTTATTGATATTAGCGATACAGGTTTAGGCGGAATTAAAGAAGCTGTTTTTTCTATTAGCGGCAAAGATATATATGGGCAGTTCAAATTTGAAAGCGGCGTTCACCGGGTACAACGTGTGCCCTCTACAGAAGGAAGCGGCAGAGTACATACATCTGCGGCCTCTGTTGCAGTACTCCCTGAAGCAGAAGATGTTCAGGTTGATGTAAACCCTAATGATATACGCATCGATATTTTCAGATCAGGGGGAGCCGGAGGACAGAACGTTAACAAAGTTGAAACTGCTGTTAGGTTAACACATATTCCCACTGGTCTTGTTGTTACTTGTCAGGATGAGCGTTCCCAATTAAAGAATCGCCAAAAAGCTATGAAGGTACTTCGTGCCCGCTTATATGATATGAAACTAAAAGAGTATAATGCCGGGATTTCCGCACAAAGAAAAGACATGGTAAAAAGCGGTGATAGAAGTGATAAAATACGGACTTATAATTTCCCTCAGAATAGAGTTACCGACCATCGTATTGGATTAACTCTCTATAATCTATCAAATATCATTGAGGGCGATTTAGACGAACTCATTGAACAGCTTAAAGTTGCAGACAGAGCTGAGAAATTGCAGTCAAGCGATGATCTGCTATAACACCCTGTAAATCTAATTGTATTAAGAACGGTTTATCCGTTCTTTTTTTTGCTTAATAAAAATATGACTACACAAAAGAATTTTGCTCAGAATATAATTTCTTTCTATAAGAATTTAAAATTTAATTACAGCCTGCCGGCAGGTATTGAAGTAATGAATCCGATAAAGAATAAAACCACCTTCGATCTTTTTACGCAATTCTACACTAAATATTATAATGACGACAGTAAACGGGTATTTATTTTCGGAATAAATCCTGGCAGGTTCGGCGCAGGGCTAACAGGAGTTCCATTTACCGACCCAACCAAGCTAAAAGAAATTTGCGGTATAGACAACAACCTAAGCAATAAAAAAGAGCTCTCTGCTGAATTTGTATATAAGGTTATTGCCGCATATGGTGGGAATGATGTTTTTTATTCTAAATTTTATATCACAGCCGTTTCACCCTTAGGTTTTATCCAAGACAGTGTAAATGTAAATTACTATGACGATAAAGGCCTGCAGGAAATGCTTACACCTTTTATAATTAAGAGTATTAAAAAACAACTTAAGTTCGGAGTAATTAGAAGCCATGCAATTTGCTTTGGGAATGGCAAGAACTTTAACTATCTAAATAAGTTGAATGACAAATATGCCTTCTTTGAAAAGATAATACCAATTGAGCACCCGAGGTTCATAATGCAATATAAACGAAAAAAGCTAGATGAGTATGTAGATAAATATCTTGAGATGCTACTAAAATAATATTTTGCTGTTCATATCATGGTATTTGGGAGAACCAGCATTTTTCGATATGTTTATATTAAGCAAAAAAAAGGCCACTCCAAATCTCTTCGAAGCGACCTTTTTATGAGGGAATACCTTATCTAACTATTTAACCAAGACCATCTTTTTAACAATCTTTGAATCACCTGCAGTCATTACATAAACATAATTTCCGCTTGAAAGATTGCTTGCGTTAAATGTCTGTTCGTAAGATCCTTCTTTCATTGTTCCGTTTACTACTGTTGCAACTTTTTGTCCCAGCATATTGTAAACTGCTATGTTAACAAAGGATTCTTTAGGTACTGAGAATTTAATTGTTGTACTTGGGTTAAACGGATTAGGATAATTCTGATCCATTTCAAAAGTAGAAGGTAAATTATTTACAGTAACTTCTGTTGTTTTGCTATACTCAAATTTACCATCGGTATCAATTTGTTTTAATCTGTAAACATATTGACCATAAACTGCTTTACTGTCAACGAAACTATAACTCTTAGGTGAATTTGAGTTTCCATTTCCATTAACAAAACCTAATTTAGAGAACTCTCCAACTTTTTTATCTGCACTTACCAAAGCTCTTTCAACGTCAAAGCCATGATTGCTTACTTCGGAAGCTGTTTCCCAATTAAGGACAACTCCTTTTTTCTCAGCTTTTGCAACAAATGAAGAAAGTTCTACAGGTAAAGGACTGTTTTTATCACCAACTGTGTAGGTAACACTACTTGAATTAACAACTGATGCAGGCAAAGTTGATGATAAACTATAACTATCACCGCTCAATGTAGCGGCTAAACCATTCTGGTCATTCATAAAAATAAAATGTGGTGCCAATGGGTAATATTCAAAAACTATCGCATTACTCATCTGCATACCGGCTGCTTCATTTGCCAGCCAGTTAAGTGTTATACCGCCATTATAAGAAATGTTTGAACCATTTAAATTCCAATATCTTTTGATACCGCCGTTACTTCCTACTATCTGAGCCTGACCGGTTACTCTTGTAACCAATATAGATGTTCCGGAAATTGCAGCATCGGTGACTAGACCTAAATAATCCCCTGCGTCCGGATTATCAAAAGCATATTGTCTTAAATTGCCAACTAAATAATGATTTGAAGTCTCGCCAGCAACTTTATCACTTCCGGAAACTGAAACTCCATAAAGAGATGTTGTGTATAGATTGCCATTTTCAAATGTTAGCGTACCAATTATTGCGATATCTCTATTTAAAGTAACGCCATATCCATTATTTATTGTAATATTTGCAGGACTGGTAAGAGCTTTGTCAACTCCTTTAGATACAACTTCCGGCCCGGTTGTCTGAGCAGCCGTACCTGCATATATTAATGTACAATTAGTTGCATAAGAAATACTGCCTGAAATAGTAGCTGTTCCGCCGAGAGTCAAAGAACCAATACTTCTAACGAGAAGAGTTATACCCAGCGTCTTTGTACCGGATCCTTCAAAAAATACTTTATTATATGAATAAACATTACTAATTGTCTGGTTCCCGAGTGCCGAGAAATGGACTTCGCCAGTTCTGGTCATTATATTATTAATGCTACTGTAAGTAGCAAATGGAGCAGCTCCTGTTAAATATAATTTACCATTGGCATTTATAGTGAAATTTGCTACTGATTCGCCGCCTGCACTCGGTTTAAAATTGACAGCCGGAACATTTAGAGTCCCATCTATAACAATTGATACAGGGCCCGGGTTTGTTGCATTATCAGAGAATACATCTATGTATTTAGCAACATTAACAATACCTGCTGCGTTTATTGTTAAACTACCGGTACCACCCGAAGCAGCGCCTAAATTATCTATGGAGATATAACCGGAAGGAATATCTAACGTATTATTAACAAGTACATTAAATGTCCCACCATTTTTAAACGAATTTAGCGCATTAGAAGTTGTTCGCAAAACGACATTCATACTCAGGGTTAAATTTGTAGTAGCAGAAGCAATCGTACTCTTTTTAAATGCAAATACGTCAAAAGTACCGTCGCCTGAAATTGATTGGTCGGTTCCATCGAAATTAAATGTTAAACGGTCTAATTGCCCGCCTAATCCAATTGTCCCATTGCAAGTAATATCACCGGTGATATTAACTGTGGCATTTGTTGTTAACCCTCCAAAGCCTCTTGATAATGAAGCACCGGCATCAACAGTAATAGAATTAACAGTTACTGAAGATACATCAATTACGCAGTCATATCCGGATGGGATATAGATATTATTACCGGAAGAGGGGGGAGTATCCCAGTTAGCGGCATCTGACCAGCTGTTTCCGTCACCGCCGCCAGTAAATGTTGAAACTGTTTGAGCGTTTACGCTTAACACGCCCAGACATACGAATATTATAAGTAGTATTAACTTCTTCATAATTCCTTCATGAATTTATTTATGTTGGTTGTTGTTTTTCAAAAAAAAAAGTAATCGCACACCTAATTTTCTTATAAATATATAAATATTCAGAAAAACCTGATTTTACTATTATAACTTACATTAATTTTTTTTATTATCCAAATAATTTACATATATATATGTTTACTCACAGTTATAAATAACTCCATAAAAATATATAATTATGAGTAGCAATCCAGGCGGGAACATCTAGAAGAAATGGGGAAAACATAAAGCCTCTATAACAGCTGCCTGCTCTTGCAGCTTCTGTTTTATTGCTGTAAATAACAAAAAAGGCCGCTTCAAATCTCTTCGAAGCGACCTTTTTATGAGGGAATACCTTATCTAACTATTTAACCAAGACCATCTTTTTAACAATCTTTGAATCGCCTGCAGTCATTACATAAACATAATTTCCGCTTGAAAGATTGCTTGCGTTAAATGTCTGTTCGTAAGATCCTTCTTTCATTGTTCCGTTTACTACTGTAGCAACTTTTTGTCCCAGCATATTGTAAACTGCTATGTTAACAAAGGATTCTTTAGGTACTGAGAATTTAATTGTTGTGCTTGGGTTAAACGGATTAGGATAATTCTGATCCATTTCAAATGTAGAAGGTAAATTATTTACAGTAACTTCTGCTGTTTTGCTATATTCAAATTTACCATCAGTATCAATTTGTTTTAATCTGTAAACATATTGACCATAAACTGCTTTACTGTCAACAAAACTATAACTCTTAGGTGAATTTGAGTTTCCATTTCCATTAACAAAACCTAATTTAGAGAACTCTCCAACTTTTTTATCTGCACTTACCAAAGCTCTTTCAACGTCAAAGCCATGGTTGCTTACTTCGGAAGCTGTTTCCCAATTAAGGACAACTCCTTTTTTCTCAGCTTTTGCAACAAATGAAGAAAGTTCTACAGGTAAAGGACTGTTTTTATCACCAACTGTGTAGGTAACACTACTTGAATTAACAACTGATGCAGGCAAAGTTGATGATAAACTATAACTATCACCGCTCAATGTAGCGGCTAAACCATTCTGGTCATTCATAAAAATAAAATGTGGTGCCAATGGGTAATATTCAAAAACTATCGCATTACTCATCTGCATACCGGCTGCTTCATTTGCCAGCCAGTTAAGTGTTATACCGCCATTATAAGAAATGTTTGAACCATTTAAATTCCAATA